>Ga0310694_10000016_pt1 | contig 285174 bp, 242 predicted proteins | sample 174DNAGHGhighgp2_FD_203884 | JGI IMG/M metagenome (GOLD analysis project Ga0310694, IMG submission 203884) | Sheep rumen microbial communities from Palmerston North, Manawatu-Wanganui, New Zealand - 1742 DNA GHGhigh gp2 (v2) (version 2) | ecosystem: Host-associated > Mammals > Digestive...
ACACTGATTAAACCGGAAATCCGGCTTTGCCGGATTTCCGGAGGTGGGATTTGCGGGGCTTCGCCCCGGATCCCCGCGCTGATTTATGAATAAATCAGCGTTTTCCTAAAATAACATTCAGATCAGAACGGAGGAAAATCAGAATGAAGTACCCTGTAGGCGTTCAGAGCTTTGAAAAGTTAATAACAGAGCAATATGTGTACGTGGATAAGACAGATCTTGTATACAGACTGGCACAGCAGAATGTTTGTTTTTTGTCAAGGCCCCGCCGATTTGGCAAATCTCTTCTTATAAGTACTCTGGAGGCCTATTTTTCAGGAAAGAAAGATCTGTTCAAAGGTCTTAAGATAGATAAACTTGAAAATGACTGGACAGAGTATCCTGTAATCAGAATCGATTTTGCAAGAGGTAATTATAAAAATGCCGGAGAGCTGAACCAGATAATTGAAGAGCAGCTTTATGATTATGAAAAACTGTACGGCAGAGATGATAATTATAAGACACTCAGCGGACGATTCCTTAATTTAATAAAAACGGCTGAGGAAAAGACAAGGCGCAAAGTTGTAGTCCTGATTGATGAATATGACAAGCCTATGCTTGATGTTCTCGGAAAAGAACTCGAACAGATAAATAGAGATATTTTAAAAGGCTTTTACGGAACGTTCAAAGATGGAGATGATTACCTTCGTTTCGTATTTCTGACAGGAGTGACGAAGTTCAGTCAGGTATCAGTTTTTTCAGGTTTTAATCAGCCTGATGATATCAGTATGGACAACAGGTTTGATGCAATATGCGGAATAACCGAAGAAGAACTGTATTCATGTTTTGCTGAACCGATAAAAGAGCTTGCTGAAGTTAACGAATATACTGAAGAAGAAATGAAAAAAGAACTGAAAAAACAGTATGACGGATATCATTTCAGCAGCAACCTTTGTACTGATATTTACAATCCATTCAGCATAATAAATGCATTTAATAAAATGTTTATCGATGATTACTGGTATAAATCAGGAACACCGACTTATCTTGCAGAGCTTATTGAAAGCCGTAATATCAATATGCAGAAACTGACCGGTCAGGCATATGAATCCCGGTATTTTGTAGATTACAGAGCTGATGCAGAAGATCCGCTTGCAATGCTTTATCAGAGCGGATATCTTACGATTAAAGAATATGACAGGCGTCGCAGATTGTATAAACTTGATTTTCCTAATTCTGAAGTCAGAAAAGGATTTTTGAGTCTTATAGCAAGCAATACCGTAAAACAAAAATGACGATCACAAAACGGATCGTCATTTTTTGTTTCATGTAAATCACTCATCATAGATCTTCAAAGCAGCTTGCTATTCTTTCTGCCAGGATCTTATGGCCTTCTTCGTTAGGGTGAAGGCCGTCTGTGAGGTAATTGTTCTTTACGAATTTATCGGCAGGATTAAGACCGTATACCGTGTTTGTATCGATAACCGGTATATTAAGATTCTCGCACTGTTTCTTGATGGCGTCGATATAATGATACAAGGTATAACCGGCGTCGTTTTTCTGCTTGTCAACGCTTAAGCCTCCGAATTCGACGCGGTGGAGGGGAGTCATGAATACTATGACTGCATTCGGATGTTCCGCCTTCAGTCCCGTAAGCATCTCATACAGCGCTCCGTAGAAAGAGATGTCAGTTTTGTCATCTTCGCTGCCGAGAGGTGTATTGAAACCGTAGTCGTTGGTACCGCCGAAGATAACGATAAGATCGGCATCCCGCTTGATATCCTTGTACCGCTCGCAGAAAGGCGCGATACTTGTACCCGTGTCAGATGCGGCGGAAATGCATGAGCCTGCAACACCGTAAGGGATAGATTCCTTAAGACCGAGGATCTCGCCGAGATAATCCCAGTAGCCTTTGCCTTCGGAAGTGTTCATGCCTGCGGTGATACTGTCACCGAGAAAAGCAGCAGTGCGGCCTTTCCATTTGATGTCACCTTCCGGAAGTACCAGCTCGGATTTTCTTTTGAAAGTAATATAATTCGTTTCCAGCGCTCCGGTTTCTTCGTTGTGCGTTTTGGTTTTGAATCGCAGCGAAAGCCGGTCGTCGGAAAGAATGAGTTCGTTTGAGCTGCCGAGACCGCCTTTGCCGGTAATGAATCTTATCTTCACGCCGTCATCTGTCTGAGCGGCATCGAAGTAGGAGACCAGCTGTTCAAATGCGTATGCCTCATCACTTTTCAGCTCAGCCTTGTAGCTTATATCGCCGACTCCGGCGCTGAAAATAAGTTCGTCATTACCCCCGTCGGACACCCAGCTTCCGTAAATGATATCGAAAACTTCTTCCGATTTCATTTTCTTTTTTATCGACTGGTCCTTGCCGGATGGTTCTGACGGATCTTCATCCTTTTCATTGTCCGGTGTACCGGTAACTTCTTCGTTATCTGAAGAATCATCTTCCGGTGTTTCGCTCCCGTCGGATACGGTTCCCGATCCTGTCTCAGAAGGATCGTCAGGATCCACAGCATCGGCATCAGATTTGTTTACGTCACCGCAGCCGGTCACTGACACTGATAACAGTGCTGCCGCAAACAGTAATGAAATGAACCTGCTTTTCAAGTCTACACCTCCAATATCATAATTAAGGAAACACTGATTAAACCGGATTTCCGAAGGTGGGATTTGCGGGGCTTCGCCCCGGACCCCCACGCTGATTTATGAATAAAACAGCGTTTTCTTAAGTTCAGATCAGTCCGGATCTTTCTGTTCTTTCAGTTCCTTAAGTTTATTATAAAGTCCCGGAAGATCACGTTCGAGACGGATTATCGATCTGTCTTCACGAATAAAGCAGTGTACCGATTCTCCTTCGAAAACGAGAGCTCCGTCCGATTCACGGATCATTCTGTAGTTCATTACAAATTTCGCACTTTTAAGATCAGATACTCCAATATAGATTATGATCTCATCAGTAAATTCCGCACTTGTAATGAATCTGCCTGTAACGCTTACAACAGGCGAAATAAGTCCGCTCGCTTCAAGGTCTCTGAAATTATATCCCCATTTATCAAGATAATATACGCGTGCTTCCTCCATCCAGCGGATGTAGTTTGAATGATGCACGACTTTCATTTTATCGGTCTCGTAATACTGGACCGTGTGCTTATATGGTTCCGTGGTTGTGACCTCCTGTCACGAAAGCCTTGTCAGGCTCCGTCTTTCGAAATTATAATTCTTCCGGTTCGTCGAATACATATTCGAATTTGTAATACTGGAAAGCGTTTATTATTGTTGTGTTTTTGTACTGTGTTATCCTCGGGTACTTTCCGTAGTTCTGATGCATGTGTCCGTGAATAAAGTACTTCGGACTGTATTCGTCGATCAGTTCATTGAATACTTTGAAACCGGTATGACAGAGATCAGTTCCGTCATTGATCCCGAATGCAGGTGCATGGGTCAGAAGGATGTCAAAACCGTTATGTCTGTCGATGGTTTTTCTGAGTTTCTTAACTCTTTTTACCATTTCTTCTTCGGTGTACTGATGCTTTATACAGTTACGGTATTTCATTGAGCCGCCAAGTCCGAGTATACGAATGTTTTTAATGACAGAAAATTTTCCGTCGATAGGAATGCAGCCGGCAGGTTCGTCGTCCGGAAATCTTTCGTCGTGGTTGCCGAAAACATTGTATACGTTGCAGTGAGCAACGTCAGCCATATAGTTGAGATAATGGTAGCTGAGATCACCGCATGACAGTATTAAGTCGATGCCTTCGTATTCATCCTTTCTGTATCTGTCGTGCTTGTCATAGAGCTTCGGCACTTCTTCATCTGAAACAGCCATTATGTTTACCGGTCCGCTGCTTTCATTCAGATATTTGGTTTTCATTATTCTGTCGAGAATCATTGCATACCTCTGAGCTTTCTTTTATGTTATCGTAGTTTTATTTGTCATAGTTCAGTCTGACTCCAAGCTGGGACAGGAGTTCGTGACTTTCTTCCTTGAACTGTGATATGTCCGGTATAGTTCCTTCAACAATATCCACTAACCAGTCAATGTTTATGATTTCGGAAGCAGACATGCAGTTTGCAGTCTTGTTTACCAGATTATGTTTCTGATCGTATATTTCGCATGAGAACGGATTCATGGTGCCGTTCTTTACCATGCTTTTAAGAATGTATTCCAGCTGTCCCGTTCCGGCATACAGATCGAAGGTCTCAACGTCTATGGCGCCTGTTGACATGCCCCAGTAGTAGTTGAGTACGTGACCGCTCTGAGCAGATTCACTGCTGTTCCAGTCGCCGTTCAGAACTGATCTGATAAGCGATTCGTAAACAACACTCCAGTTCCACTTCGGAACGGCGAGCTTAACAGGATCCGCATCTCCGCACAGACCGCAGAGGCCGGTGTAGTTGTCGCTGTTGCGGGCAGTAAGATCAGGAAATGAAACTATGTCTATGCCGTGGGTTTTAAGTCTTTCAAGCGGATCGCCGCCTTTGAGCGATGTCCAGTCGAGCCATACCTTTGCACGCGGATTAGTGAGTTTTACACCCAGAGCAAATGCGTTTATCGCAGCCGGAGTTCCGTAGATCGGGTAGTCGGCAATGTAGCCGATCTTGTCTGTTTCGGTCATTGCGCCGGCAATAGCGCCTATGATGTATTTTGCTTCGTATACACGCAGATAGTATGTTCTTAAATGCATGTACGCAGTGTTGAGCGAGCAGTTGCATATGACAATGTCCGGATGGTCAATAGCACAGCGCAGACTTATTGTGCTCAGAACAGGTGTAGTCGTGAAAATGACTTTGTACCCCTCTGCGATAAGTTTTTCAAGAACAGTTATGTCTGAACTGTCATGCGTAGCCACGGACTTTACTTCTATTCTGTCGCCGAACTTTTCCTTGACCTTCATGCTCTCATGATCATGACGCCGTGTCCAGCCGGATTCCTCGGCAGTTTTGAAATGGACAAAAGCTACCTTGAGTTTCTGTGTTATAACGTTGCCCGTGATAATATGAGCAATGGACTGAGCGATGGATTTTTTCTGTTCCTCAGGTTCAGTTACCATCTGAATATGACTTTCATTGCCATTGCCTGCAGCAGTAAATTCAGACCATATCTTTTCGATGTTTTCCTTTATTTCGGAAGATGACTGGTCACGTGTATTTTCGTAGCCGAAAATGTCTATGTAGGTCAGCAGCTGATCACCGATACGCGCTTTGAGTTTGTCTCCGCCTTTTTCCAGATAGTGTTTTCTGAAGCAGCAGTAGATGTACTTGAGGTCGAGCATGTCATCATCGCTGAACTTTTCGTTGTCGTTCGGGTGAACGTGTCTGTAAAGCCGCTCGTAACTGCCTTCACGGCTCATGAGAATGTAGTTTACTTTTGTTTTTGCGTAAAAATCGAGATATTCATAGTAGATGCGGTTTTCAGCAGTATCATTTTTCTGCGGTATCATTCTTATGACGTTGCCTTCGATGGCTACCGCACCCATGTATTTCTGAACGCTGACACGCTTGTTGCCTTCAACGAGATAGTAGCGGTTCATGTATTCGTATGCTATTACAGGATCACGCTGACCGTTCTCGCAGAGCGAATCGTAGAGTTCCGACCACTTTGTTGCAAATTCTGTTTCCGGCGGAAGCAGAGGCATGAAATCGCGCGCAAAAGCATTTGTTCTTCCTGATGTATATGTACCGGCAATGAGTTCAATAGGTATTTCGATAAGACCAAGTCTGGTCTGTGACATCGGCGGTTCTCCTGCAATCATATCCTCGAGTACAGGAAGGTAAGGGTACTTACCTTTTGAAGCCAGATTTTTATATGTCTTTTCACCTGTTTTCAGTGCCTTCTGATAATCTGTATAAGCCATATTGCACCTCCGTGTTTAATATGAATATAGATATATTTTAACATATTTCATGATATTATTCAATCTTTTTCTTGTGTGAACATAAGAAAGATGCGAAATCTGATGACGGAAATATAAAAAACGGTTGATTATTAATTGACAAAAATGATCAAATCTCATATAATTTATTTATACATAAAAAAGCAGGAGGGGAACTGTATGAAAAGAATAACTTCAAAAATTATCGCATCGGCTCTGGCAATGTCACTTACAGCCGGTGCTTTCACTTTTACATCATATGCTGATGCGGTCCCGGTCATTACACTCGGTGCTGACCTTACTGACGCTCAGAAAGAAAAGATCTTTGAATTTTTCGGTGCCGATCCTTCGGACACCATGGTCATCGAGATCAACAACCAGCAGGAAAGGCAGTACCTTGAGGGACTGGTTTCCGATGATATTATCGGAACAAGAACGCTTTCATGTTCGTATATCATGCCTATGCAGACCGGCGGACTTATCGTAAAGACTGCAAACCTCACTTACGTTGACGAAAACATGATAGCCAACGCTCTGCTTACTGCAGGAGTAGAAAACTGTCAGGTGCTTGCGACTGCACCGTTCAAGGTATCCGGTACAGGTGCGCTTACCGGCATTCTTACCTCCTACGAAAAATCATCCGGCGAAAAACTTGACGAGGAAAAGAAGGAGACTGCCACAAAGGAACTTATCGTAACCAGTGATATTATCAACGAAGTGGCCGAAGATCTGAAAGAGCAGGAGATTGGCGGCGGCAAGGAAGATAAGACGATGACCGAGGAATATATTTTCAAGTTCATTAACGATCTGAAGACCGAGGCTCTCAACGGTAATCTCACTGAAGATTCGGCCAAGGAACTTCTCGACAAATATCTTGATGAGTACAAGATCGAACTTGAACAGAAGACGTATGACAAGCTGCTCGATTATGTAAAATCGTTCTCGAAACTGAACTACAAGGGAAAGTTTGAAGACAAGCTGGCTTCTCTTACTGACCGTATTTCAGACGGCTTCAATATCACTTTCAATACCGAGATCAACATCGGTGACGTTAAGGACAGAGTAAGCTCAGGACTGAATGCTTTTGAAAAATTCTGGGGCACACTTAAGAACTGGCTCATGTTCACCTTTGATACGGGTAAACTGAAGATCGATACGGACGGTATTAAGGAAAAGACTCAGAATATCTTCGACAACATCAATACTGATGTTATTGATTATGACATTATCCCTGAGGATCTTTCAGATATTATTCAGTAAGGAGCGGCGTTATGAAAAAGGAAATAAAAAAATCATGTATAGCATCTCTTGCTTTTATTGCGGCAGAGTTTATTTTCAGTCTTATTCTGAAGTCCATGGCTAAGCCTTCATCTATAGTGATAGGAGAAACCGGAGCACAGTCGCTGGTTTATTTCATGCCGGCAGTCGCAGGTCTTATACTCTATCTTCTGATAGCTTTTACTGCATTCCTCGTAAATGCGTCCTTCAAGGCATTTTCTCACGGACAGCCGTTAAAATGGCTCGCTTTTTTCGGAGTATGGTTCGTTCAGGCTGCAGTTGCCGTTTTTTCTGTTGTGAAAATAAGCACAATGGAGTTTTTCTCATTTGAAAACAACATTCTTCGCATCGCACAGTTCGTGATCGTTATTTTTTCAGTTCTTTCATGTGTGATCGTTAAAAGAATGAAGATAAGCGCAAACTAACGCATATATACCCATAAAACATTGCCGGATACGGGGCTGATCCCGATTTCCGGCTTAATAGTAGATATTAAAGAAAGGTATTCGCAAATAATATATGAAAAGAAAAGTAATGATCGCATTTGTCGCAGCAGTTATCTGTGTTGCATCAACATCCTGTTCATTCAGTATTCCCGGGAAAAGTGGCGATACTGACACCAGAGCATATCTGGGAGAAGAATTAGCTGAACCCTCTTACAGCGAGGCGGTTACTGAAGTTTACGAAGAAATAAAAACGGAAGTCACAACGGAAATCACGGAAGAAACAACTAAGGCAGAGGAAGCAGTTACAGAACCTGCTGAAGAAGAGATAACGGCTGAAAGCCTTATCGACGGCGTTGATTATTTTGCTCACCAGTACGACATTACAAGCGGTACGATTTCCGAGACTGCCGCTATGACAGCAGAACTGGACGGCGAGACGCTGGACTATACAGTTTACAGCAACTACAGCTACAAGGAATATGATGAAACTTCATATACAGGTGGAACTATTTCATCGTCAGTGGATGATGAAACTTATTCTGCTGAGTACTATAGCATTTATAAAGACGGATATACCACAGTATATTCAAAGAGTTCCGATGAACCGGGTGTATGGCATAAGACTACAGGAAGCGGTAAAAGAAGATCATATCTCGGAAGCACTCATTTCCGCGAACTTGCTCTTGAAGAAACTGATGACCAGTACATCATAAAAGGTCAGATCAAATATGCATTTTTAAATCAGAATCTTTTCGGAGTTATCATTCCTTATGGATTTGAAGAAGCTGAACTTTCGACTCTGCTTGATATGACAATGTATTTTGACAAGGAAACAAAGGAATTCAAGTCATATACGGTTGACTTTACTCCTTTACTCGGAGGTCAGCAGGTAGAAAACAGCACTTATAATTCATTTGTTCTGACTGTTACAATGGACGGATATGAAGAAGGTACGCTTGAAATACCTGAAGATGTTAAGAACAGTGCTGTGAAGGAATAACTTATTAGAATACGGAATTTCACAATGAATATTGATTAGAAAGTAGAGGTGATTCTATAATTAGATTTCTAAAGTCATGGTTAAACTTGATATATTAACAAAATGGAAGTAATTAAACTTAACGATAATTTAAAAGTTTATCTTTCGCGAATGACTAAGATACTGATACTATGTCATTTCTGGGGATAAGAAGTTTTGAAATGGGGTTATTTAATATGAATCAATTACACGAGGAATATCTTCATAAATTCAATCAAATTAACGAATTTTATAAGAAATATGGTTTCTCTACTGTTTTGGATATGCTAAAAAAAGATATTGATGATATCTGTGATTTTAAAGTTACCGTTCCGATTATAGGTGGCTTTAGTACTGGAAAAAGTACATTACTTAATGAGATGATTGGCTATGATTTGCTTTCTACAGGTATTACACCTGAAACGGCTGTACCTGCTGAATTGACATATGGAAATGAGAATGTTACTTTCTACATGAAAGATGGCATCATACGTATTGATCAGCTAAATGCTTCCGGGAGGCAGAAAATTCCAGATGGTGTGTCTTTGGTGAAGATTCAGATGATGAATCCGTTTTTTGAACAGATTCCAGATATTCGTCTTGTGGATATGCCGGGGTTTGATTCCGGTATTGAAATTCATAACAGGGCAATTAATGATTATCTTCCAAGAAGTCTTGCATATATCATTACTGTAGCAGCTGATGAAGGAACAATTCGAGCAAGTATTTTAAATTTTCTTACTGAGCTTCAATTGAATTCAATGCCTGTTTATGCTGTAATCACGAAAGCAGATAAATGTGATGAAGAAGAAATCGTGGAGATTACATCTCATGTCAAACAGGTGATTGAACAGAAAATGCATATCAATAATCTGAAAATTGCCGTTACAAGTGCTGCTGACGGAGAAACAGAACAAATGCAGATTATTCTGAAAGAAATTCAGGATAAGAGTGAGGAAATCTTCGTTGCTCATTATAACAGAAAGCTTAAACGTTATAAAGCTGATTTGCAGTCATATTTGAATAAACAGCTGAATATACCTGATACAGATCTTATTCAGGTTCAGGAGGATAAGCGATTGTTAGAAGAAAAGATTGCAGATATGAAGAAAGAGCTTGCAGATGAAAAGGAACATTTTGCACAGCAGGCAGAATCTTGCATTGAAGGGATTAGTTCTAAAGTGGAATCAGAGCTCCGGAGTAGTTCTTCTGTTTTGGAAAATATACTATTGAATGGCGATAGTATTCAGGAGAAGGTCAATTTTATAGTGCGTAATGCGATTACTGCTGGCATTCGAGAACAGCTTGAACCGAAATTACAACGGTATATTTCAAATGTTTCAGATTTAGTTCAGCTTGAAGATTGTGTAACTTCAACAGATGTTGTTTTGCTCGATAGAAGCGTTTTGGAAGATAATGAGAAGATTCGAGCAGCATTACAGTCTGCTGTTACACCAGTTACTACCGTTGTAGCAACTGTCATTGGAACAATCATTGGAGGTCCTATTGGTTCAGCAATCGGTGCAGCAGTTGGTTCAATTGTTGGAGCATTTCTTGGCGGTGCAATCAATCAACATTCAAGAGAAAGAGAAGAAGCTCAACGCCGTGAAGCTGCAAGTCAAAAAGTACAGCAAGTTATCAATGAAGTTATGGCAACTGTCAAAACTCAAATTGAAGCGACTGTTCATGAGATGATGGGTAATGTTAATTTGGAAATTGATAAGGCTGTGACTGCAAAGATAGAAATAAAACAAAAGGAGCTTGCTGATCTGGAAGCTAATTTATCAATAAGTGAACAGGAACAGCGTGAACGTATTGCTGCATATCAGGCGGATTTTTCGATGTTAGTTGCGATGTGAGTAAGGAGCTAATATATGAAAACTGCAAGTACGTTACTAACAGAAATTCAAAATGGAATCAAAACTGAAGAATTTTCGATTCAGAAGCATCCAGCGAGGAATCTTGATGACTATATGAAAGAACAATATTTTATGTTGCTTTTTTCTGTTCTGAAAGAAAGTACTGAGGAAGAAAATGATGTTCTTTCATTCATTATGCAGATTGCATATGAAGCTGATTTTACATATTATCCAGAATATATTGTAAAATATTTATATAATGTTGAAAATTTCATTAATGACAGTATTATAAGCTTTCGTGATGAAGAAATTAAATTCCTTTTAGGTTTTGAGATGTATATCATTACATTGAAACTGCATTCAGAAACCGCCATATCCTATTTATATCAGCTAACGCAGGAAATGGGTTTACCAGAACAGGAAAATTTGAAATACGAACAGATTTATCAAGTTATTAAGAATCAAGATCTGGAGTACTATACACTGAAAGAATGTTATTTGCATAGTAGTATTTTAAGATGTTATCTTCTGAGCATTGATTTTTCTAATGAGCGAGATATTGCTGAATCCAATGCATACCCTGATTTCCCTGTTTCAGAAAACTATATTATTAAGATATTTGGGGATGAATTGAAAAGGGTAAGTTATTTTGATTTTATTATAAAGAGTCCTATGTTGAATAATATGTCAACTCGGTTTTATGGTATTCAGGTCAGAAAATGTTCTGACGAAGAAGCAGAAAAATATCGATATGATCTTTATGCTTTGAAGTCTCAGAAAGTAGAGGGCAATCATTTTCAGGATTGTGATTTTGATATAGGTGCAGTCTTCATTTTTTATAATCACAGAAACAGTTTCAACGCACCTGTTATGGTTATTACTCATCCTTTAGATATGATTGAAGAGGTAGAAGCGTTTATTGAAACGGAAGAGGGGTAATATGAAACAGCAAATAAATTTACTGAAACGAATTGTTTCTTTGGACAAAGGAATTAGCAATTCTATTGATCTAAGTTTGATTGAAAATATTATCATAAAAACGCTTCCTTCTAAACTTGAAATGAATGCTCCTCCAAATTTTCCAGAGCTATACTTTGATTTTAAGCAGGAGTACGAACGTTTTAAGGAATTTATTCTCTTTGATAAGCTGATTGGCAAAAATATTGTTGCTCTTGGTGGTATGTTCTCCAGTGGAAAGTCCTCGTTCTTGAATTCAATATTAAATGAAGAATTGCTGCCATCTGATATTACACCAACAACATCTGTACCAGCCTATTTGATTTATGATTCAGAATCGACAGTGTATGGAATAAATTCATTTGAATCCAAAATATCAATGCATTCAGAGGAAGTTGCATTAATTTCACATGGCTTTGGGAGAGATGATGCAGATGGTACAGAGGTGAAGCTTGGTCATCTTTTGCAAAGTATATTTATTGCATCTCCAAAACAGCCTTTTCATCATCTTGCTTTGTTGGATACACCAGGTTATTCTAAAGCAGAGGGTCCTGAATATTACAAGAAAACTGATGAGAAGATAGCACGTACACAATTAAATTCAGCTAATTTTATTCTTTGGTTTGTTCCGGCAGACAGTGGAACTATCACAAATTCTGATATTGATTTTTTACAGTCTTTGAATCCTGAAATTCCTAAGCTGATAATTGTAAATAAGGCAGATAAACTTCTTCCGGATGAGTTAAATGAAGTCATTGATAAAATTAGGGATACGCTGAAAAGGAAAAAGATCCAAGTAGTAAATGTACTTACTGATTCAGCTGAAGAACCAGAAGAGTTTGACAGAGATAAGATTCTAATTTATCTAAAAAAGTGGGATGCAGCTGTTACACAAAGTCGATTTGCTTATGATTTTAAGGTCTTGTTTACCAAATGCAAGGATTACTACGAACAGCAGTTGTTAGAACGCAGAAAGTATCTGAGTCGTATCAATAAATCAATGGTTTATGCAGATCATGATTTTGTTTTGACATTTCTTGATGAATTGAAGAAGAAAACTATAACAGAGATTACAGATTTAAAGCAGATGGAAGAAGAGTTATCTGTATTATCATCTGATTTTTTCAAAGAAATAAAAAAAGTAAGCTCTTTAGTTGGAATCGATATGCCTGAACCAACTGAGATTGATTTGATTGATGATTATTGGGAGGATCATGTATGAAAAAAGCTAATGCATTATTGCAGGAGATAAAGGATGGAATGGAGCATCCGAACATGAATCTTGGTTGTTTTCAGGTAGATGAACATCCTGCACGAGATCTGGATGAATATATGAAAGAGCAGTATTTTACGTCTCTATTTTCAGTTATGATCCAGACAGAAAATACGGAAAATGAAGCGATGTCTTACCTGCTTCATATTGCCTGTCAAGCAGGTTTTGATATTGAACCGGAACGATTGGTTAAAAATATTTTTGCGTTTGATGATAAAATGCTTCAAGACTGTTCTGTCAGTTTTCGTGATGAGGAAATAAAATATTTGTTAGGGTTTGAATTGTATACAGTTGCTCATATGCTCCATGATGAAAAGATTTCATCTGAATATTTGAATAAATTCTTGAATCTGATTGAGATTTCAGAAGAAGAACATGCTGCATATGTGTTGATTTTCCAAACTTTAAAGGAAAACAATCTTGCTAATTATACACGAAAAGAGTATTATCCTCATACTCATATTTTAAAATGTTACCTTAGTCATTTTGATTTTGTTAAAGAACGATTATTGGTAGTTTCCAATTGCATCAAAGAGGTACGGTCATCTGGTTGTAAAAAGAGTATTGATTTTATTGCATCTGTTTTTTTTATTGAAGCACAGTTTCTCTCTGAATATAATCCGGGTGATTTCAGATATGTCGAAAAAAACTCTCCACTTGGTCATTTTATCGCAATGGTAGGTGGATTTGCGCTTGGAACGGCTGGATATATAACAAACTCAGATAACAAAACTGTGCGGAAGTGGGATCGAATGGATGAAGATGAAGAAAGACTGACTACACCTAAATTCAAGGATTACAGTAACTTTCGTTCTATGATTGACCGAGATTATTACGATGATAATACATATGAAGTATGTGATATTATAGCTGAAAAATCTGGAGTTTTCCATTTGATATATAACGTAATCGGAGAATATAACGATCCGTTTGCGGTGATAGCTCATCCGCTTGATAATGAAGAAGAGATTCGAAAATACTTAGATGAACAGATTGACTTGAGTCGTAGTCGTAATAAAAAAGAGGAATAAGATATGAAAAGTATTGAAGAACTACAAGCGGACCTTAAACAGATTTATAGCGAGCTGGAAGAACGAAAACAGATGGAGCAAGTAGCTGCTGTAAAGGACATCAATTTTAATGAAATCTCATCAAAAGCAGAACGATATTCAATAGTAGGTCATCCAATGTGTGACAGGGATGAACATGAACAAGCAATGTATTTACTTCTTTTGCTATCTGTAATCTCAATGGATGATGTTAGTTATGATAAAAGCTTTTCACTGCTATATCGCATTTCACATGGTATGAAATTTAATGGGAATGTGCAGGATCTGTTTATACAGGCAAAGCAGATCAATTTTGATCGGATTGATGAGATTACAAGATTGTTTATCAATGATGATGTGAAATATGTCATGCTAATGGAATGCATGATGCTTGCTCAATGTTTTAAGAAAGAATACAAAAAAGCAATGGAGTACATAGCGGAACTTTGTATTTTATTGAAGCTTGATAAAGAACAGATTACTATGATTTCAAATATTGCAAGAGTAGTTTTGATGCAAAGTGTTTACGAATACAAGTGCGATATAAAAAATACAATTGAATCATTTAACTGTTATCTGTATATGTTGGAAAAAGCGAATAATCTGAAAGCGACTATTTATACTATGCCTAGTATTAATACATCTTCAACACAGAGTAATAAAAGAAAAGGTATGTTTGGTATGTTCAGTATTTGGGATAATAACTATTTTATTTCCTTTGATAAATGCTTGTCAAATTCATATCATTATATCTCTAAAAACGGATGGTTAGAATTGGTTAATATGAATGCAAGTTATGTTACAGTTACTAATCCTGTTTTGTTTAAAATAGATGTTGATCAGAAAGTAATGTATTTCAGAAATGAAATGTAAATTATTGATCGAGGATTATACTCTGAAGAACAATTTCAAGAAAAATTCAAAACGGTATTAAAAAAACGCGTAAATTTGGGAACTCCGATTGCAGTTAGTTCGAATGCACCTGATTTAGCATATGGTTATGCGTTCAAAAAGTATAAAGATGCTGGCGGAATTATTGAAGAGAAAAAATGAAGGAGTGTGAAACAATGTCAAATCAAATCAACCTGCTAAAACGCATCGTCATGACTGATGGCACGCCAAATCTTTGTGTCGATTTGCATGAAATCGAAAAGATTATAACTAAAACTCTACCAGATGAACTTGAAAAAAACGCACCGCCAAACTTTCCTAAGTTGTACTTTGATTTCAAGCAAGAATATGAGCGATTCAAAGAATTTATTCTCTTTGATAAGCTGATTGGAAGAAATGTTGTTGCACTTGGGGGAGGATTTTCCAGTGGTAAGTCCTCTTTCTTGAATTCAGTTCTGGGCAAAGATCTGCTACCTTCTGACATTACTCCGTCAACATCCGTACCAGCATACTTGATTCATGATAATGAATCAGTAGTGTATGGTATTAATACATTTGACTCACGTATTGTTATGCAGCCAGAAGAAGTCACAATGATTGCCCACGGCTTTGGCAAAGATGATGAAGACGGTGCAGAAGTCACTCTAGGACACCTACTGCAAAGCTTGTTTATTGCCTCTAAGAATCAACCGTTCCAACATCTTGCGTTGTTGGATACACCCGGTTACTCTAAGGCGGAATCTTCCGGCTATTCAAAAAAAACTGATGAGAAAATTGCTCGCACACAGCTTAATTCTGCAAACTTTATTCTTTGGTTTGTTCCTGCAGATGCTGGTACAATAACCAATTCAGATATTGAATTCTTGCGTTCTCTGAATCCTGCAATCCAGAAGCTCGTTATTGTAAATAAGGCAGATAAACTCCTTCCGGAGGAACTGAATGAAGTGGTTGACAAAATTCGAGATACGCTGCAAATGAAGGGTATTCATGTGGTAGATGTACTTACAGATTCTGCAGAGGAACCGGAATATTATGACAGAGAGAAAATTCTGGACTATCTGAAAACGTGGGATAATGCTGTATCACAGAGCCGTTTTGCCTATAATTTTAAAGTGTTGTTTACACGATGCAAGGAGTATTATGATACAGAACTGGATAAAGCACAGCGTTTGCACAACAGACTATCACATATACTTACAGATTTCTCTTCTGATAATCCAGATGCAGAGGATTATTTACAATCGATGGACAGGGCTAGTGTAAGAAAGATAACTGAACTGAAAGATATGAAAAATCATCTGCATCAGTTACAGGATAATTTCTTTACAGAGATAAAGCGTATTGCGGATATTGTTAAGATTGAAATGCCTGAACCGTCTGATATTGATTTGTTGTCTGACAAACTAACCGACCCGAAAGAAGTACTGGATACTTATTGCAATCAGAACGGATTGGATGATGTTAAGCATAAGAATTTACAACTTGCAGTGTCGGAGATTATGATAGAGGTGTTCAGAGACGTTAATACACCATTCTTTGATGCGGTGTCGTCCAAGGAAACAGTGGAAACAGCGAAACTGATAATGAGTATTTTGAAAGGAGCGTAATATGACTGACGAAATTACAGAAATGGCATCCTCTGTTACTTCAAAGGTGGAAGCAGTCAGAAGATTCTTTGCAGACAGCAAGGCTAAGAATCATCCAATTAAAGAACATCCTGTAAGCAAACAGGAAGAGTATGTAAGAGACCTGTATCTGGAGATGCTTTGTGTTGTTTCACAGTATCAGAATGGCAATCCAGAAAATGCCTTTATCCTCGTTAAGCGTATTATGGCATCTTGTGATGAAACACAATCCTTACAGGAGTATATAAAACGATCCTTGGAGATTACTCAGGAAAGGATAGCAGAGTTTATTAAGCAGTGTAAGGATAACGAGCTTTGCGAAATTTTCATGGTTGATTCCATGCTCTTGTCTTGCTCTAATGGTTCGCCAAATATAATGCAAGTGTTATTCTTAACTGAGTTTGGTGATATGTTGGGATTTGATAAAGATAAGATGGTGGAACTATCAAAGTTTGCATTGACGATTCTGAAACAGGATTCTGAGGAGTATCAGTCGTTATTGAAACAAGAAAATGCTTATGTGCAGGTGAACTTATTAGGATATGCTAAGGAATTTGTAAGCGGATTACTTATCTTCACAGAAAAGAAAATTTATTATTATACTAAAGAACTGTCAAATCATCCCTTTGAAAAAGAACTCAATTTATCAAATGTTGATGAAGTTATAATCGAAAATTTTACTTTTGCAAATGATACTATTGTGATTAATGACGTAAAAAAGTTACAGATTATAAATTGTGTATTTAGAGACTATGAGAAAAAGAACAATTTTGGATATTGCGAGAAACTAGTTATTAACGCCAGAAATGTAGATTTAATAATAATTGATAGATCAATATTCAAATATTGCATTTGCCGCGGGAAGGGAACTGCTCCTTTAAGACTCATTTCTGTTACTAATTTAATAATTAAAGACAGTAGATTTGATAATATTCAAAATCCGGTAGGATATTACGATTCCTGTACTTCCGGTGGTGTATTATATTTTTCGGGGCATTCTATGTCGGAGATATTGATTGACCATTGTGAGTTTAACAATTGCAGTGTTGGAGGAGATAATTGCGCAGCTATTATCTATAAAAAATCTTTAAAAAATGCAAGAATCAATTATTCATTATTTAGCCGTTGCAAAGGTTCCTACCTATTTGGAGATTATGTTTTTCCGCTTCAGGAGGAGCACAATCAATATGTTGATTGTGCTCCGACGAAAAAAAGGTGATTTATATGGGAATTTTTAATAATACTTCTATCTCTCAGCAGCAGATTTGCCAATTCTTAACCGAAACTGAACGATGTGTATCAACACTTGGTGAATTTACAGAGTACGTCTCTATATCAGATTTACAACGTATTCGAAGAGAATTTACAAAGAACGTCAATGACTTTTACCGTGATGGCCGAAAACTAAATATTGGCATTATCGGTCAGGTTAAGGCGGGAAAATCGACTTTCCTAAATATGTTGCTTTTTGAAGGAAAAGAAATCCTTCCGACCGCTAGAACACCTAAAACTGCAGCTCTCACCAAGATTGAATATTCTGAAGAAAACAGTATCTGCGTTGAGTATTACAGTTTAGAAGAGTGGCACATTCTTGAGGAGTACGCAAAAAGTGATATAGAAGACAATGAACATACTGTTGCTCGTGAAACAATGAAACTGGTAGCAGAAAACAGCATTGACCCTGAACCATATTTGAATATTGGTAAAGAAGAAATATCTTTTCCATCTGTGGATGCATTGATGGCGCAGCTCAATGAATATGTTGGTGAAAACGGAAAATTCACACCTATGGTCAGAAGTGTTACACTTTACATGAATAAACCTGAACTTGCAGAGATCAGTGTTGTGGACACACCTGGTATGAACGATGCCATTGCTTCACGTACAGACCGAACGAGAGAATTTATTGGTCAGTGTGATGTAGTTTTTTTTATGAGCCGTGGTTCTCAGTTTATGGATGATAATGATATTAAGTTGATTTTAAGTCAGCTTCCTCAAAAAGGTGTTGCTAACCTTTATCTCATTTGTAGCCGTTTTGATGATGCGTTACTAGACGAGTTAAGGAAATGCGGCTCCCTACGCGCAACAATTGATAAGATCAAAGCCAAGCTGACAGAACAGGCACAAGCGAAATTCATGCGGGAAGACCAGAATAATACAGCAGCCGAAAGATTTTTGAAAAACTGTTCTGAACCGATATTTATTTCCTCTATGGTTTATGGAATGATTGGAAAGCATGAGACAGAATATTCCCGTAATGAAGCCCATGTCTTTAAGAGGCTAAATCGTTTCGATGATCTGTCACAGGATAAGATGCAGGAAATAGGAAATATGGGGGCTGTCAGTGATATCTTTGCTGAAGTTGTAAAAGCTAAGGATGCAACATTACAGGAGAAGTCTAAGAATTTTGTACCTGCTGTTAAATCCGAATGGAACGCTGCATTGACAAATTTGATTGCTGAAACGGAACGCAAAAAGAATTTGCTTGAAACCGGCGATAAAGAGACACTTGAAAAGCAGAAAAAAGTCATGGAATCGCAAATATCCAGTATTAAAGCGTCACTGGAAACAATTCTGGGCGAACTCCGCATTGGTTTAGAACAAGCTAAGGGGGATAGCCTGAAACTTCTTCGTGAGAAATGCCGGGATAATGCGAGATTGCAGGAGAGGACCGGAACGGAATTCCATGTAGAACGCTATCCGGTTACTACAGGAATATTATGCTGGAAAAAGACACACTATGAACGTTCATCCTATACAACAACATATACTTATCTTGCAGCTTCTGACGCACTGGAAAATATTCGTTCTTTCCGTGATGAATCTTGTTCACAGATTGAAAGTGCGATTCAGAAGACTGTAGATATAAAGATAGTCAAACGAAAATTGCTGCAAACAATTCTGGATAATTTTGATAGTAGTAATGAGAATTTTGATATAAATCATTTCCGACTGATTGTCGAATCGGTATTGAATCGTATGGAATTCCCAGTGATAAAACTGGATGTAGATCCTTTTATTCAGAAAGTTTCCGCACAGTTCTCAGGAGAAGTAAAGGATTCTGGTGATAGAGAAAAATTGAAGGTTTTATTATCAAATACGATGGATAAATTGTTTAATGATGTTTCAGAGCAGTGTGAAAAAGCTGTGACATCACTTCGCTCATCTTTGGATGTTATGCAGAATAATTTCAGTACTCAGCTTCTGACTGAGATTCAAGAGGAATTTGACGCGCTTTGTGTTCAGGTGGAAGATAAGGAACAGGCTATTAAACAGTATGAAAAGGTACTTGAAATGCTTTCAGGTGCATTGATAACATAAAAAAAGCATTAACCCAAAAGATAAATTATTTAACCAATCTCTTTGCAATGCATATATATGGAGGAAAAAGAAAATGAAAAAAGAACTTAAGAAAATCACTGCATTTGCATCAGCGGTCATTCTTGCTTCACAGTGTATGTCCTTCATCGGAGCCGAGGAAACAAAGGTTCAGAAGGCAGATATCAATGATAAGATCATTGAGTCTATTCTGAAGCATGATTCGCTGTTTGACAGAAACAAGGACGGCGTCATATCCGATGAGGAACTTAAGGAAGTTTTTACTGTAACTCTTGACGGCAGTATTATCAAAGAGATCAGTTCACTAAAAGATCTGGCCAAGATGCCTGAACTGTATCATATAAATATTGTAAACTGGAAGAACTTCGATCCTGCGTTGCTTTGTGACGTTACGAATGTTCACCAAATAGGACTTACTGATTCGACATTTGCTGAATGCACTAAAGAAATAGATCACATTATTGATATTGATATATTCAATACCGAAGACTTTGATCTTAATACTTTAAAGCCGTTTATAAATCTTCTGAGTGTTTCCACATCCGGAACAACAGTAAAGAACCTCGATGCGCTTAAAGAACTTGATCTTAAAAGACTTTATATTGACGAAAAGATTGACAGTGCTGAAGTAGTGAAGTACATCAGAACTTCTGACTACGAACTGCCCGCAGGATTCCTTTCTCCGCTCGCAGTAAGGCCGGCCGGGGCAATTAAAGGAAAGTTTACTGTAACTGATCATGAAACAGTGAAGTTCACAAATTATTCAGCCGATACTTTTACCGATGAAGCAGATGAAGATTACTACAACTTTATCTATTCTGAAAAAACCGGTGAAACGGAATATCAGTACAGTGATAAAGATGGCAATCAGATCGGAAAAGGTAAAATCAAAGTTATCGAGAACAAACCGGTCGATGAGCCGCTGGATACAGAAAACAAAAGAACAGTCAGAATTATTACTGACGAATCTTCAGATCAGCGCGGAATTCATGAAAGATGGGCATATCTGCTCTTTGATGACGGTATTATGTATACCTACAACAAAGAGGGCAAAGGAGAACTTACTCCAGCCGATGAAAATGTCAGCGATATAAGCAGCGACAGTTACGGAAACCAAATTGTTCTTTATAAAGACGGAACACTTAAAATAAACGGCGATAACATTACCGAAAACTTCAAGGTTGTTACAGCGTCAGAATATATGACTAACTTCTTATGTTCAGACGGAATAATAAGAACTGTAACCGGAGTTGCCGGCGGCGGATACAAAGTCAATAAGATAATGAGCAATGTTAAAGCCATGTGCCCGTCAAACCCTGATCTTATTCAGACTAAGGACGGAAAGACAGCTCTTATGTATTCTGATAAAACAGACGGTGAAAATGAATACAGTCTTTTCGGACTTAACCTGAACATCAACCCGGTAAGCTGTGTTGAAGCGCAGTCTGTAGTTACAAACGGCGGAGGATTTCTTTTCCGCGGCGGCACGTTCTATGTTACTGATGACAAAGATGATCTTTACATGATAAAAGCCGAAGCGAAAACTTCATCAAAGGAAATTACAAAATCAGTCGGCAGAGCTCTTATCGCTTCTGATGTTACAGGATGCGGCTATTTATACCGTCGAGGAGAAGGAACAAATCAGAAAGCAGACATTGCCTATACAGACAAGGAAGGTAAAGCATACAGCTGTACAAATCAAGGTGAAGAGATAAAGGCTGAAAACGGATTTGATCTTTTCGATAACAAGCAGTATGATTACGAAACAAGGGATACACGTTATTTATTCACTGAGAATACAACAGCAGCGGGTACAACAGTAGTAAATGACGACAGTGTTCTTGGTATTTCTCTCCGCACACCTGACGGAACGGAAAACTTCACCTGCCTCGACAGGTTTGCCTCATTTACTCATGTAAAGGAATGCTCTGGTGCTTATTTTGATGGCAGCGACTATAATATCCTTGTTATCAGGGAAGACAACACACTCTGGAAGTACAGCATCGAAGCCGGTACATTCACACGTCTTGACAATCAGATAAAGAAGGCCGATCCTAAGGAGAACCCGCCGAAGGAAGAACCGAAAAAGAAATACAACACCAAAGATATTGTATCAGTGATGCAGTATATCTTCGGCGCAGAAAACGCAGTTAAGGAAGACTGGATGGACTTTGACGGCAACGGAAAGGTGAATATCATCGATCTGCTCCTGCTGAAAAAAGAGATACTTCGTTCTTTCCAGTGAAAGTCAGATATAAGGAAACGCTGATTTATTCATAAATCAGCGTGGGGCTCCGGGGCGAAGCCCCGCAAATCCCACCTCCGGAAATCCGGCGAAGCCGGATTTCCGATTTAATCAGTGTTTCCCTAATTTGACGCTAACTATAATTTCAGAAAAGGAAAACAGAAATAATGAAAAGAAATAAACTGTCTGTGGTCCCTGCACTTCTTTTATGTGCAGCACTCACATCCTGTTCATTCAGCTTTCCGGGCCGAGACAACAGTTCCGGGAAAAACAAAGAAACAGAAACCGAACTTGTGACGGACCTTCTGTATGATGAAGCAGAAACTGCAGTGTCTGAAGAAATAACAACAGAAGCTGCAGAGGAAACTACAGCCGAAGAAACAGCTGAAGAACCGGTAACCGAGCCTGCAGAAGAAGAGATAACTGCGGAAAGCCTGATCGACGGTGTCGATTATTTTGCTCATCAGTACGACATCACATACGGTACAATTTCCGAAACATGCTCGATGACAGCAGAACTGGACGGTGAGACACTGGATTATACACTCTACAGCAGCTACAGCTACAGGGAATATGACGAAACTGCCTATGTAGGCGGTTCGATCTCAACTTCGCTGGACGATGATTCTTTATCCGCAGAGTTCTGGAGCATTTATGCTGATGGCTATACTACCCTGTATGAAAAGACTTCCGATGAACCTGGTGTATGGCATAAGCTAACCGGAAGCGGTAAGAGAAGATCATATCTCGGAAGCACTCATTTCCGTGAACTTGCTCTTGAAGAAACTGATGACCAGTATATAATCAAAGGTCAGATCAAGTACGCGTTTTTAAACCAGAATCTTTTTGGAGTGATCATTCCGTACGGCGTTGCAGATGCTGAACTGTCATCTTTACTGGATATGACAATGTATTTTGATAAGGAAACAAAGGCGTTTAAGTCCTATGATGTTGATTTCACGCCGATGATGAGTGGTAAATCCCTGAATAATATAAGCAGATATAATTCGTTCACACTGAACGTTACTATAGACGGATATGAATCAGGTACACTGGAAATACCGGATGAAGTTGTAAACAGCGCAGTGGCTGAATAATGCCATGCACATTCGCACAGAGAAACTTTCACTGACGTAAATCACGACGGCAAAGTTGACCTTGCCGACCTTGCAACTTTACGTCAGTTCCTTTCAAAGAAGATAAGCAGCTTTTAGCATGATCGTAACTGAATCATAAAAAAACACCGATGTGATCCGAAACGGATACACCGGTGTTTGCTGTTCATCCGGAAATTACTGGTCCGGTGACAGGTTATGCATCAGGAATCAGCAGCCTGGTCCTGAACGGAATTTTTAGAGCTTACATAAAGAATAATCCTATCTATATCTAATTCAATTATGTCGTTGGCAGAGAAATTGGAACCAATAACGATTCCTTCAGGATATTCCTCACTATAAGTATCTGAAAGCATTACCGTTGTTACCCCGAGGTCTTCAAGCATTTTCTTCACTTCATCCACAGATTTTCCATAAACATCAGGAAACTTAATCTTCTGGGACATCATGCCGCGGCTGATGTATATAAGCACCGTATTTCCTTCTTCATATGGTGTGTTTGCAGGCGGATCAGTTTTGATAACATATCCTTCAGGTATAGTGCCATCGTAAACCAGTTTGGTCTGTGTAGTATAATTATACTCTTTCAGTTTATCCTTTGCCTGTGCTTCAGTAAAATCATGGTTTATTTCCGGAACAAGAGGAAGATCTGATTTTTCGCTGTTTTCGGCTTCAATTCTTTTGGCATTATCAAATACTTCTTTGGCTTCAGTTTCGCGCATAAAGTTTTTGATATAAGAGTAGTCTTCAAATTTTATAGCTGACAGATCTGCATCATCATGAAATTTAGATTCACCAAATACTGCGCTTTCGATTTTATAATCGCTGAATTCGAAAGTTTTGTGGTCCTTATCGTTCATTACAAGACGGAGAACATAAGAACGAAGCATGTTATTTCCTGTTTTGCAATCTTGGTATAAATACATTTTTTCGCCATACAGATCTCCATTCTTACCTCTGCAGTAATTCTCAAATACCGGTTCGTTCATATTACAGTATGCAAACGGCCAGCTTTCGTTGCTTTTCCGGACGTAAGTCTTACCTCTTATGCCGATAACAGTCTTATCAATATTATTATCGTTCTCAGGTATAATTTCTGCATCTCCGATGTCTGTTCCTATAGTGGTTTTGTCAAGGTATACGTGGAAAGGATCAGTAAAAAATTTAGCCATATAATCTATGAATTTTTCATAATCCTGTAATTCCGGATCACCAATAAGATAGTAGTCTTTATATTCATAAAGTTTGCCGTCGAGATCAATGTACTCGTTTTCGTTATTCTGGTCAGAGTCGTCCTTGTCTTTTACATACTGCAGAATACTTACTTTTTCTGTTTCAGGCATCATCTCCATGGCATCATCAGATCCGATGTATGCCATCAGATAATATATATCAAAGTAGGAGTGAAAAAAAGTATTTAAATCTGTTACTGAAGATACATCAGACTGTTCAGTGTTTTCAGCTGCTTCTGTTACCGCCGGCAGTTCAGTTGTTTCCGGACTTACCGCAGCAGGCGACTCCGGATATTTCAGATTTTCCATGTGCCTGTGTACTGAAGTACCGACTCCCGCAATGATAGCTATTACGGCTGCAGCGCTGAGTATTCTTGTCAGATTGTGACGGGAATTAATTTTTACCTGTATTTCCTTTTCGTTGTTTCGGTTAAGTTTTTCTGCCTGTTCCGCTGATGTCATTTCTTTAAATTTTCTTTCGCTCATATCAAGTATCCTCTTCTTTACTTCGTCATCGTCGTCTGTAAAGGAGGAGAGTTTTTCAATTATTTCATCTTCAGCATTATCAAGAACGTTAAAAATTTTTCTGTTCATCATAGAATGCCCTCCATAAAACCTCTGGCAGCAAGCAGTTCCTTTAATTTTGATGCTGCTCTGCTGCATCTCACACGGACTGCCGACGGTTTCATTGAAAGCTCACCGGCAATCTGTTTTGAATCCATGTCATAGTAGAATTTTTTTATTATGATGGACGAATCAGGTTCTCCGAGAGAATTTATGCAGTCCATAAGTACCAGACTTAATTCCTTTTTCTCGTTTTCGCCTGCAATATCTTCACCGGAACGGATATCGGGCGTGCAGTCATCTTCAAGATAGACTGTCTTTCCTGCATTACGTGAATGCTTTCTGAAATGATCTATACTTTTATTCCTTGCCACCGTTCCTATAAATACTTTGATATCTCCGGCATACGATCCTTTGCTGAAACTGAAAAAGATATCGGCAAAAATGTCACTGATACATTCCTCGATGTCTTCATCGGAAAAACTCCGGAGACGACTGAATACTATGGCTTTTACATATCTGTAATACTCCTCAAACAGAGCTGCATGAGCCTTTTCCTGAGATATGCTCTGTATCCTGTTAAATTCTTCAAATGTCATCCGTTTTCCTCCTTTCTGAAGCTGTCATGACTGCTTTCATTATATACAATCGTATGAAAAAGCATAAGTGTTACATTAAAATGAGCAAAAATTTTTTTATTTAAAAAAATACTGTGATCATCTTATTGAAAAGCTGATCACAGCAGTGTAATAATATATTTGATTTGCCGGTCTCATAAGAACTATGTAATGCTTTGATATTAAAGCCACTTTTTCTTTTTGAAGAATGCCAGACAGGAGATTACAATAACTATGCACAGAAGAATAACGATAGGGTAGGATATACGGTATTCAAGCTCCGGCATGTATTTGAAGTTCATTCCGTACCAGCCGGTGATGAGTGTGAGCGGGGTGAATACTGTTGTTACTATAGTGAGAAGACCCATGATGCGGTTCTGTCTTACGTCCAGCTGTGACTGGTAGAGATCACGTATCTGGATGGAATATTCACGCAGGGAATTTGTAAGGTCGTGAAGTCGTGAAGTCCTTTGTGAGAAAAGATGGAAGTAACGAACGTTTTCAGCCTTGAAGAAGTTGTTTTCATTCTCTTCAAGTTCCTGCGTAAGATCCAGAAGCTGTTCATAGTGTACCCTCATGTCACGGAGATCACTTCTAATCTTGTTTACCCTCTGGGAAGGATCTTCACCGACGCCTGCAAGAATCTCTGATTCAATGTCATCCAGCTCCTTGTCAAGTGTTTCAAGTATGCTCTGGTCCTTTGTGACTATCTGTTCGAGAAAGTCATAGATAAAACGTTCAAGACTTGGTTTAGCCCATTTTTTTGAGCGCTGGATGTTTCCGATAAGGTCATTTACAAGTCCGCTGTCATCGATAAATACAATGCCTTTTTCATCGAGAGCAAATGCAAATGTGGTGTTCGGAGCGGAAATGTTGCTGCGGTCAGGAACGGAGAATGTTCCTGTAAGCGAGTCGTAGTTTACTTCGGCTTTGGTTGAATGTACTGATGAAAGATCGATATCCATTTCAATACCCATGTCGAAATTATCCTTGTTTTCAAGCCATTCGACAGAAGTAAGTACTGATACGAACTGATCCGGTGAATTCTTAAAGTTGATGGTGTCAGTCTTTTCAAGAGTGTTTTTTATGTAATAATACATTGTAATTACCTCAGATTGCTTTTTCGAAATGACGGGAAAAGGTCCCGTACGCCATGATCTGTATTATCAGAGATCAGGAACGTATATTCTGTTTTCCATTCCGAAAGGACGTTTTTCTGTGAGTCCGCCCGGACCGAGAAGATCACGCTGTTCGTCGAATACGTACATTTTAGCGTCAAGATTGTCGATCATGTAAAGTGCAAATGCTTCAGCAATGGCAGGGGAGACTACTGCTCCGTATTCCTGTTCACCGTGATGAGCAAGTATCATGTGGGTAAGCATTTTTATCTTTTCCGGATTATAATTCTGTCCGTCGGCACTTTTCTTGATAAGTGAAGCTCCCATGTAGAGATGACCGAAAAGAACGCCGCTAACAGTGAATTCAGCATTTCCGGTCGGATCTGTTTCATATTCCCATATCTTGCCGATGTCGTGCAGAGCCGCTCCGCATACCATGAGTTCCCTGTCAAGATTATTGTACACCTCGCAGATGTTTTCAGCAGCCTTTACCATGCGGTAGGAATGATAAATAAGTCCGCCCTTGAGATTATGGTGCATTGTAACTGCTGCGGAAGATGAAGTATAGGCATCTTTCTTGCTTTCGATTATTTTTACGGCAAGTTCGGAAAGTGGAGTGTACTTACCGTTACAGTCATCAGAACTGTTTCGTAAAATTGAAATGATCTCATTGTACATAAGATCAATGTCTACCGGAGGGACTTTGATAAAATCATTTATTGAAAGCGAGTGGTCTGAAGTGATCGTTATATCATTTACGATAAAGTTCTTTGAACCCTGATATTCATTTACGTTAAGGATAACGTCTGCTATGGTTTCCTTAGTGATCCCTTTGAGTTCAAGTGATGCGACAGAAGTGTCGAACATAGTTGCAGTCTGCTCAGTTGCACCGTCTTTCATGGTCATTCTTACGAATGTTTTTCCGTTTTTTGCAACGCTTTCGCTTATGCCTGAAATGAGAACCGGTCTGCTTAAAGATGTTCCTATTTCAGCGTCTGCGAGTTTTGTGAATCTGTCATTTATCATTAAAAATGCCTCCGTGATAATTTATTTTCTTCTGCGTTCAGGATAACGCTCATAGTAACTCTGCTTGTCTCTGTACATTTCCATATCGGCAGAACTCATAGCTTTGCGAATATCGGTCTTTCCTTCATTGTAACAGTAACCCAGTGAAAAGCTGACATCATCAGCTTTTTCCTGAAGTTTTCTGAGTTTATCGGTTCTGGATCTCAGTTCTGCTTCGGAAAGTGAACAGTTTATGACCATGAATTCATCGCCGCCGGCACGGTAGATCTCGCTGTCAGGGAAAGCTTCCTTCAGAAGGCCGGCAGCTTTCTTTATGTAGCTGTCACCGGCAGTGTGTCCGCCTGTATCGTTGACTTTTTTCAGTCCATTCAGATCGGCGAAAACAACGCCGACACGTAAAGGCAGGACCTCTTTGCCGGAAATAATGTCGTCTACTCTTTTGTTCATGGCATTACGGTTCATCACGCCTGTAAGCAGATCGACAGAACTCATGTATTCAAGTCTTGCAAGAAGCTGATGATTTGCTATTTCAGATGCTATGAAATAAGTTGTTGTTTCCAGAGTGGAACGTATCTTGGCGGTGTTTTCAGTAGCAAAATTAACTGCCCATACATATCCGAGAGTTTCATTATTGTAGTTGAGCGGATAGAGAACGATGCTCTTTATACCGTATTCTTCGAGTGATGCTATCCATTCAGGATTCCTTTCACGGACTACATTCATGTCGCTTTCATTCTGTATGATGAGACAGGTGCTTCCTGCGATCGTATCTTTCCATGTGTCTACGATGTCAAAGAAACTGTCAATACCGTTGTTGAAGTATTCTGCTATACGTCTGTTGTCAAAATCAGGCGAAGTGGATTCACACAGTATGGAGCAGGATCTTGTTTTGTAGTCGGTCAGAAGAATGCATACATTTTCTGCGCTGCAAAGCAGTCTTATATCTTCGATAACTTCATCCATTGTATGCTTGAAGTCTTTGGTGTCGCGAAGCTTGATACAGGTTTCAAGAACGGATGCTGTTACTGCTGCTTCCTTGTCTGACATACGGCTGACACTTGCTTCAGGAGTAAGATCCATCGAGTAAGTGCAGTAGTGAGTATTTCCGTTTGTGTACGCTACGGGCATGATATACATATCGACCCAGAAAGGATATCTTTCCGGATGCATGTAAGTGTGAAACGGTTTTTTCATTACAGCACTGAGATAACAGGCGTTTTCAAAGTTAAGATCCTTTGGGATATAGTTTTCATAAGGTGAATTCGGTATAAACCTGTTACTGAGCATTGTATCGTAAGCCATATTATCAGGCTGCTGAACTTCAATGGAATCGATATACGCCTTGTTCCCGCATACCAGTCTTATATTTCCGTAGTTACCGTCAGGAAAAACTTCAACGGAAATAATGCATGTCATAGGTGTAAAGCTGTCTGCGAGCTGCTGTAAATCCATAATAATCCCTCCGCATAAAATAAAAGAATACTCAGGTGAGCTGTTCCTATCGATATATGTTAATTATAGCATAATCAGTCTGTAAAATCAATTATTTTGTACACTCAGTGTCAATGTAATACTTGCACTGATGAAAGATTTAGAGTATAATAAAACTTGTATAAAACTTTGTCCGTATCATAAGTCCGGTGCGAAGCACCGCAGATCCCGCTACAGAATTCCGGAGAAGCCGGATTTCCGGTTTGATCAGCGTTTCCGTAAACTTATGAGTTCAGCTTATTATCAGAATGGAGTGTATATGGAAGAAATACTTGCAAGAAATATGTACAAAGACATAAAAAATATGAACCGGGAACAAATGAAGAGCTTTTTAAAACGCATCTATGAAGATGGTTATAAAAAAGCTCTTGAAGATCATCCGGCTTCATCCTCAGGTCCTGACCTCGAAAAACTTGAAAGCGAGATCTCAGCGATCAGCGGAATAGGGGAGAAGCGTCTTGAAGATATAATGGAAGTTATTAAGCGGAACGTTTAACAGCGCACTTTATAAGTCTTCCGGTTTTTCTGCATATAAATTCGAGAAGTTTCCAGAAATATTTGAACACAAGATATCCTGCAAAGGACAGTGCTGATATTTCTGCGAAAAGAACAATGTTCATTTTTAAAGGTGTCCAGCCTGCTGCTTCAAATTTCGGTTTCATCTGGCCGGCGAACCATTCCTGAAGGCAGTAGAGCTCCATTGAGAAAAGTCCGAAAAACTTAAGTATGCCGCCGGTAATGTGTCCTATAATGCATGTGAACCTGTGACGGTCAAGTTCGTTTAAGACTTTGGCGAGCAGGAACGGAAGCGAAATCGCCGTCAGAAGTGTCGGAAGGAAGCAGTTCGATGACGGTACGAGGATGTAGTAGGATTTGAAGTTTGCAAGTTCAAGCATGTAAAAACCAAGAGCGGCGACAAGAAACACAGGAAGCCATGTCCTTCTCCTGAAAGGAGCATCCCTGTGTTTTTTCGTAAGGTCTCCGAGAAGAACGCCAAGCATGAAAACCGGTATACGGTTTAAAAATCCGAAAAGATCTCCTCTTATTTTGTCACGCAGAATGAGAATTACAAAGAACCAGGCAAGTATCATCGTTCCTGTCCAGAAATATCCTCCGGTCTTTCGGAAACCGAGCCAGTAGAGGGGAAACAGCAAATACAGCGTGAGAATTGCCGGTACGAACCAAAGGAACATGTAAATGGAGTTCATGTAAAAAGCCTTGCCGGAAATACATTCGAAGAACCATTTTACCGACCAGTGATCTGTATGTGCCTTCAGCAGTGCTACAGCCACAAATGGAAGTATTATTCGCTTGAAGCGCCGGTAGTAGAACACGTAAAGTTTTGATTTGCTTATGGCGTAGGTAAGACCCATGCCTGAAAGCAGGAAGAAAATATCCACACCACCGTACCCGAAGCGCTTGATCCTGGCTTCAATCCAGGCAGCTGCAGGATGTTCTGCAGTGATAACAGTTCCGCATACGTGAAAGAACAGGATCCACAGTGCAGCAAATCCCATTATTGCTGATCTGTACTTTGAAACAAGAGCAAAACCTGAAGAGATCTTATCTTCAGGTTTTGTTATTTTTATAAAGAAGTTTTTGATATCAGGTTTTTTCAATTTAACCTCCGGATTCTACAGCCATCCAAATGTGCGTTTGTTGTAAGTGTCGTTATAAGCTTCGTCGAATACAGGAAATTCATGCCCTTTCTTCGCTGTATCGAGCAGTTCGTCAACGTCAATGTCATAGTCGCTGGCTATCGAAATGACATTTTTCATTTTGTTGTACATTTCCCTCAGATCAGCGTATACGTCATATGCGCTGAACCTGCTTCTCATGTCTGCGTCATCGGTGTGCTGAAGCTCGATAAGGATCTTACGCATAGTCTCAACATCGGCATAGGATCTGTGCTGCATGAGAGGTTTGCATTCGCAGAGCACAGACATGTTTAAAAGGGAGACCGAGTGCCTTGCGTCATATTTTTCCTTGACTACAGCACTGAGATCTGTATACTTTACGCATACCTGTTCGCGTGTAAGACCTGTAAGGGCTCCGATATCGTACCTGCCGAAATTCCAGTGAACTACATCCTGGTCGCAGTTGCCCCAGGTGTAAATACAGTTCAGATCATATTTCTGATATAATTCGTAAATGCTTTTATAGACCAGATCCATTCTCCGGCCTTTATCCACTTCTTCCTGACTTATAGTGGTCAGTTCTTTTATTTTTTCGTTAAGTATTGTTCTGCCTTTCGGCGGCTTAACAACAACGTCTAAAAGATCGATTTCCTTGTAATTCTGAGTTTCGTCAACGATCTGAAGGGTGAATTCGATCATTGTTACATCATTTTTGACTCTTCCGGTCGGACCACCGGTGTTATACTCAATATCAACCAGTCCAATCATAAGTACCTCCGGATATATAATTTCATATTATATTTTAGCATTTTTTATAAAAAAAGTCAAGTTTAAAGAAGGTTCGTAAAAGTTTGGACTTGTTTTATTCAGAGATATGTGTTATAATAATGATAATAAAATAATCGATTACTATACTGTTGTCGCATGATCATATTCTGATTATATTCCATACCTGTCATGTATGACCGCTTTTAATGTAATCGGTGATATCATTTCGGTAAACAAGGGATTTTATTTATGAACGGGGATGATACTTATGGTACACGAAGCATATTCAGGTGAACTTGACAGATATTTCACTCTATGGCGTCTGTGCAAGGCGATGTACGAAAACTGGTCCAAGACATACGGATTTTCATGTAACGAAACTCTGGTGATCAATTTTATCGCCAAAAGCAGTTTCTGCACTCAGAAGCATATTTCCGACGGACTTCAGATCTCAAAGCAAACCGTAAATATGATACTTAAACGCTTTGAAAAGGAAGGCTATGTTGAACTGTCCGTCAATGACATGGATAAGCGAAGCAAGTTTGTCAGACTTACTGAAAAGGGAAGCAAAGCATCGGCTGAACTCATTGCAGATCTTCTGAGTATCGAAATCGACTCTGTAAAGGAAATGGGAATCGAGAAATTCAGAAAGATGAACGATGCCCAGGAAGAGTATATCCGGCTTTTCAACAGGTACGCAGATATTTAGAACAAGTTTAAAAAAGGTGTGAAGATCATCCGGATCCTTCACACCTTTTATTTTTTCATAAATTAAACCCGGAAACAGGAGCCAGGTCTTCTGCTTCCGGGTCAGGTTTTTATTTAGTCCTCGATAAATTCAAGTTCCGAGTTGTCGATCTTCTTCATTTCCTTTTTGTTGAAGATGTCATAGATTATCGGAATGATGAATAGCGTTGTGAATGTTGCGTATACAAGACCACCGATGGTAACAACTGCTATAGGCTGAACCATGTCAGAACCCATTTCCTTTCCGACAGCCATCATAATAAGGCCGAGGATCGTTGTTATTGCAGTCATGAGAATAGGTCTGAGTCGTGTAGCACCTGCCTCGGCAATTGCCTCACGTTTTTCCATGCCTTCAAGTCGGAGCTGGTTAATGTAGTCTACAAGTACGATACCGTTGTTTACGACGATACCTGAAAGCATTACAAAGCCTAAAAGACCGATTACACTGAGTTCCTTACCGGTAATGATAAGAGCCAGGAAACCGCCTGTAAATGCAAGAGGCATTGTGAACATTACGATGAAAGGGGACTTAAGCGACTGGAACTGAGCTACCATGATAAGATAGATAAGAACAACAGCAAGTGCAAGCATGAGTCCCAGCTGTTTCATTGATTCCATGATAGTTTCGTTTTCACCGTCAAATTCGAGTGTGAATCCATCCGGAAGTTCAAAGTTTTCAAACTGGCTTTCTGCGTCACGGCTTACAAGTCCTACGTTGTATCCGTCGGCAATAGTTCCGCTGACTGTGATGTATCTCTTATGGTCGCGTCTGGAAATAGCCGAAAGGGTAGTGGTCTCTTCGATTTCTGCGATCTCAGAAAGAGCTACTTCTTCTTTCTTCGGTTCTTCTTCCTTTTCTTCGTCTTCATTCTCGTCATTTTCTTCCGCCATGTCAAACGCAGCAGTTTCATCTGTATTTCCGGCAGCTGCCATATCGACTATCTTGAATTTGTAATCCTTTATATTGTCTTTGGTAATGCTGCCTTCTTTGCCTTTTTCAACGATTATATCAAAATCCTTGCCGTTTGTTGTGATCGTTGTAGCCTTTGATGAATCTGAGAGCGATTTTGATATGTCACCGAATACCTGTGCTACTGTCAGACCGTTGAGCATAGCTTTTTCTTTGTTTACTGTGATTTTGAGCTCAGGTGACGGATTATCGATTCCGTCATCAACTTCACCGATACCTTCGACTTTTCCGAGTTTTTCAGCAGCTTTTACCGCTGTTTCCTGTAACTTTTCAATGTCGTTTCCGACGATTCTGAGAGTTACGCCTGATCCGCCGAGAGCGGAAAGATCCATCTGTGATCCGCTTGCTGTAACTTTGTATTCCTTGTCTTCGTACATTGAGTTGATCTCGGCAGCGATTGACTGGCTTGTACGTTTTTTATCTTCTTTCAGGATAACGTACATCGATACCTGAGTGGTGCTTGCGTCGATATTCAGACCGAACATTGCAGCCTGACCGCTTGAAAGCATTGCGCCGACCGTTTCAACGTCATCCATTTTCCCGATGGTTTCAATGATCTCTTCTGAAACCTTTACAGTATCATCGAGTTTTGTTCCGTCAGGCATCTCCAAGTCAACTGAAACCTGTGTACTGTCCATATCCGGCATGAATGAAACGCCCTTAGAGTAGGCACCGTAGGCAGAAGCTCCGAGTGCAATCACAACTGCGAGAAGAGCAACGACCTTGAAACGGAGTACGACTTTTACTGATTTTGCATATGCTGCCTGTACCTTGTCAAATATTTTAGTACTTACAGGTTTTGAATTCTTCATCATTCTGGAAGTCATTGCTGGAACGACCGTAAGCGCAACTATAAGGCTGGCTCCCAGTGAGAAACCGATAGTGAGCGCCATATCAACGAAGAGTGTTTTGGTAATGCCTTCTACGAATACGATAGGTGCAAATACGCAGACAGTAGTAAGCGTTGAAGCTGTGATAGCGCCTGCAACCTGCTTTGCACCGCTGACTGAAGCCTGTACAGCGGAATAGCCTTTGTTCTTCAGTCGGTAGATGTTTTCAATTACCACGACTGAGTTATCAACCAGCATTCCGACACCGATCGCAAGACCTGAAAGGGAAATAAGGTTGAGTGTTATTCCTGTAAAATACATCAGTGCTACAGCGAAAATAACACTTATCGGAATAGAGCATGCAATGATGAATGTAGGTCTTACATCTTTCAGGAAGAGCAAGAGAACTATTATAGCGAATACTGCACCCTGAAGAAGATTTTTGATAACAGAGTTTACGATAAGGTGGATATAGTCACCCTGGTTCATAAGTTCAATGAACTTAACATTGCTGTTTTCTTCTGTAATGGAAGCAAACTTTTCCTGAATGCTTTCAGCAACCTTTGCGGTAGCGAAATTGTTCTGCTTCTGGAAAGTGAGGATAACGCCGTCCTTTCCGTCAACCGAAGCATACACCTCGTCAGAGTTGTCTGTTATGAACACGTCAGCAACATCGGAAAGCCTTACAGGATCCATACCATCGACCTTAAGGTCAAACAGTACGAGGTTTTTGAGTATTTCAGCATTGTCGATCTTGTCTCCTATTTTAACAAGATACTGTGAACCGTCGCTTTCGTTTATGTAGCCTGCAGGCATAGCAAAGTTCTGTGCCTTGAGAATATTTGATATCATATCGACAGTGAGTGTTTCAGTGACATCAGCACTGTCAAGAGCATTGTTTACAGTGTCGTCCCAATTGTCAAGTGTTTCGTTGAGTTTGGTTTCACCTTCATTTATAGCGTCAAGGCCGTCACTGATTTCCTTGCCTTTTTCATTTCTTGTGTTTTCGAGTTCTGTTTCCTTTTCGTTTATCTGATTTTTTGCATCCTTTAACTGATCAGAACCGGATTCGAGTTCCTTCTTTGCAGCTTCAAGTGCTGCTTTGCCTTCAAGCGCCTGCTTTTTAGCGGCTGCGAGTTCCGTCATGCCGCTTTCAAGTTTGGCTTTTCCATCTGAAAGTTCAGTCTTCTGGTTTTCAAGCTCTTCAGATTTATTTAAAAGGTCTGCCTTCTGCGTAAGAAGTTCGGAACGTGTCTTTTCAGTTTCGGCCTTTTTCGCATCAAAGGCAGCGAGCAGCGCGTCAAGGTCCGTGATACCGGTTGTATCGAGCTCCATCTGAACTGCAGTCTGAGAAATTATCATTTTTACCATTTCATCAGGAAGAAGACCGGCCTTAGCAGCTTCAGCTGACTGTTCCAGCTGTTCGCGTCCGGTTTTCATAGCCTCAAGTCCAGTGTCAATGGCTTTTATTCCGTCATCGATCTGTTTTATGCCGTTTTCGATCTGCGAAGCACCTTCATCGAGCTGTTTCTGACCTTCAAGCAGAGCCTGCATGTTTTCGTTCAGAGTTTTTTCATTTTCTTCGATCTGTTTAAGACCGTCAAGAAGTTCAGTTTCTTTTTTTGCAAGTTCTTCTCTGCCGTTTGCAAGCTTGATCTCATTTTTTAAGATCTCGAACTTCGCTTCGTCGATTCCCTGAGATCCCTGTATCATGCCGTCGTTAAACTGCTTTTTGGCATCTTCAAGCTTCTTTTTGTTATCAGCTATTTCTGTTTTTGCGTCATCAAGTTTTACCTTTGCGTCATCAAGTTTGCCGGAAACACTGTTCTTTAGCTTTTCATTGATCTTATCGACCTTTTCCTCCCTGATAACGACGTTTATGTTTTCATTTATCAGACCTGAAGCATAAACACTGCCTATTCCGTCAATGCCTTCAAGCATTGGGATAAGGGTATCATTTGCGTAGTCTGATACTTCCTTGTTATCCATTCCTTCAACGCTGAGTGCGGCGATCATAACCGGGAGCATATCAGGATTGAGTTTCATGATAAGCGGATTGCCTATAGTATCATCCCAGCCGTTCGAAAGGGTGTCAAGGCTTTCACGCATATCGATCGTAGCAGAATCCATATTGGCGTTGTCATCAAATTCCAGGATTACAAGCGATACGTTTTCCTGCGACGTTGAGCTTACTGTTTTTATGTTGTTTATTGTGGACATGGACTGCTCGACCGGTCTTGTTACGGTCTGCTCCACTTCCTCAGGGCTTGCTCCGACGTACGTGGTCATTACGATAGCGTAGGGGAGGTTAATGCTCGGAAGAAGATCCGGTACCATTCTCGTGAACGATACAAAACCCATTACAAGAACTATTATAACGCAGACAAGTACTGTAAAAGGTTTCTTTACACTTTCTTTAGAAAACAATAATATTCACCTTCCGTTTAGTTGATTGGCACGAATTAATAATGTGTTTATAAAAAATCACTCTAATTATACCACGATTATAGGCTTTAAACAATGAAAATTAAGTGAAAATTCTCTGTTTTGTATAATTGAAACGTAATTTGGTCTTGCAATATTGCTTTTTTAATGCTATAATTATAAGAAACGTATAATTATATTAACATTACTGATAACAGTGTTATCTATATTGCACTGTACATTCTGAGCCTGATCTGCTCAGGTAAAAGTTATTTATCCGACGGCGGAGGAAAACATACAATGGAAAACATTACAGAACATAAAAATTCTTTAAATGCATCTGACCCTAAAACGATAAATGTTCCTTCATGGAAGAATTTTGCTGATCATCTTGTTTTTCATAACAGATTTACCGGTTCCGAAGAAAAGGAAAATGTCTGCAGATTTCTTGACAAGATCATCAGTGAAAACAAGCTGACGTACAGTATTCCTAAAGGCGCGATACTCTACAGAGGAAGAAAAATTACTGAAGACGAAATAAGAAAGTCGAACGGTATAAACTGCGGTTTCGATGAAAAGCAGTCCGGCGTACCTCCGTACAGGAAAACACATAACGGAAGAGTAAATATAGCAGGTATTCCGGTTCTGTATACCGCAGCCGAACAGTATACTGCATGTGCGGAACTCAGGCCTATAAAGAATGAGTTTGTGAGTATTGCGGAATATGAAGTTGCCGAGGACATTGTCGTAGCTGATTTCGTTCTTGACAACATACCGAGCTACGAGGATACTCCTGAGGGCATGCTGTTTTTAAAGGATATGTTCAGGAGCTTTTCACTTCCGGTTACAAATGAACTTATCGACTATCTGCCGAGTCAGTTCGTTTCGGAATATATAAGAATTGCTCACGAGGATATTTCCGGAATACGTTATTCCTCCATGAGGCATATCGGCGGCTACAACATAGCTATTTTTGACGAGGAGAAATGCCGTTTTGTGCGAAGTACGGTACTTCGGTGCAGCAAAGTAAAGTACGAATTCAAAGATATCAATGCCGAAGAGATACTTGAACTGTAGATAAAAAATTATAGAGCATATCCGTTTTTACTGTTTATGGTAAAACGAATATGCTCTTATTTGCGTTACGTATTATTTATCTTTTGATGAAGTATTCTTCATACCATACGAGGAATGTATAGATAGTCCATACCTTTCTCCAGTTGTCTGAATTACCGTTCTTATAATCTTCGAAGATAGCGTTGATCTCGTCAGTGTTGAAGAATTCAGCTGCGTAGTCGCTGTTGAACTTTGCTCTTACGTCGCTGTTGTATCTGTCATCGGCAAGCCATATTCTGATAGGAACGATGAAACCGAGCTTCTTTCTGAAAGCTATTTCATCCGGAAGAACTTTAGCAGCAGCTGTTCTGAATGCTACCTTGTTCTGTTCTTCGTTTACCTTGAACTTTGAAGGGAGGCGGGAAGCGATGTCGAATACTCTTCTGTCTGTAAGAGGCATTCTTATTTCAAGACCGCAGCATGTGCTCATCTTGTCAACGTTTAAATAGATATCGCCTTCGAGCCAGATCTGGATGTCCACGTCTGACATCTTTGAAAGCGGATCAAGACCTTCTGTTTCCTCATAGATATGCTTTACAAGATTGATAGGGAGGACTGAAGGATCGTAGTGCTTAAGGATCTTCTGCTTTTCCTCTTCCTTCATGATGTTTGTATTGCCTACGTAGAAAGTCTTAAGGTTTTCGCCGTAGCGTTCTGCGTTTCTGTACATGTTGTATCCGCCGAAAAATTCGTCAGCGCCTTCACCGGAGTAGCAGAGTTTTGTGTGTGCAGCAGTAGCTTTGCATGCAATCGCAAAAACGATAGCTGAAGCATCACCGAGAGGCTGTTCCATGTTGTACATTACGTAAGGAACGGCTTCGAAGTACTGTTCAGGAGTGATAAGGCATCTGGAATTCTTTCGGCCGAGCATATCTGCTGTCTGTTTTGCAAGGAATGATTCGTCGAAACGCTCGTCATCGTAGCCGCATGAGTCAGACATTTCAGCGTCAGAAACAGCAAATACATACGATGAGTCAACACCGCCGGAAAGGAATGATTCAGCTGTTTCATCAGGAGTCTTGACTTCATCGATCATCTGTTTTACTGTTGTGTGGATCTCATCAGCCCAGTCCTCAAGACTTTTTGAATTGTCAGGTTTGAACTCAGGCTTCCAGTAACGGACGATACTGATTTTTCCGTTCTGCCATGTAAGGCGGCATCCCGGCATGAGCTTCTTAAGTCCCTTAAAGAACGTGTCTTCACCGGCAACATAGGTAAGAGTCATGTAGATCTGAAGCATATCTCTGTTGATCTCTTTTACAAAGCCTTTTTTCTCTGTTATATCACGGATGAATGTGCCGTAAAGGAGTTCGCCGTCCTTTGTTTCATAGTAGTAGAAAGGCTTTGTGCCGAAGTGGTCTCTTACGCAGAAAAGCTTCTTTGCATCTGTATCCCATATTGCAAAGGCAAACATTCCGTATAAGTGATCAGCTATGCTGTCACCCCATTTTTCATATCCTTTGAGTATGATCTCTTCCTCTCTTTTCTCACGTGAAAGGGAAGTGTCTATTCCAAGAACTGTACACAGTTCTTTCCAGTTTCTGATGTGTCCTCTGTATGTTTTTAATTCTTTCATTTTTATGCACCTGCCGAATATCGTTTTTTATGAGCGTCAACGCATCACTTAATAATTATATCATAATGAAAATTTGTTTTCAAATCTATTTTTTAAAAAATCAGAAAAAACGAAAAATTTTTTTCAAAATTATATTGACATAAAAAGGATTATTTGATAAAATAAACTGTGGGGTATAAAAACTACAGACTTTGTAGGAAAGCAATACCACAAATTAAACCTAAGGAGTTTTTAACATGAGTATTCGCATTGGTATTTTAGGCTATGGCAATCTTGGCAAGGGCGTTGAATATGCTATCGCTCAGAACGATGACTTAAGCCTCAAGGCAGTTTTTACAAGACGTGATCCATCCACAGTCAAGATCATGACAAAGGACGTTCCGGTTTACTCAGTAAACGATGCTGCAGCTCACGCTTCAGAAATCGACGTTCTCATTCTCTGCGGAGGAAGTGCAAATGACCTTCCTGTACAGACTCCTGAATTCGCTAAGCTTTTCAACGTAGTTGACAGCTTTGATACACACGCAAGAATTCCTGAACACTTTGCAAATGTTGACAAGGCTGCTAAGGAAGCAGGCAAGGTAGGCATTATTTCAATCGGCTGGGATCCGGGCCTTTTCTCACTTATCAGAATGTACGGCAATGCAGTTCTTCCTGAAGGTAAGGATTACACATTCTGGGGCAAGGGCGTAAGCCAGGGTCATTCAGATGCTATAAGACGCGTAAAGGGCGTTAAGAACGGCAAGCAGTATACAATTCCTGTAGAAAGCGCTCTTGAAAGAGTAAGAAACGGTGAAAACCCGGAACTTACAACACGCGAAAAGCACACAAGAGAATGCTTTGTTGTTCCTGAAGAAGGTGCAGATCTTGCACAGATCGAAAAGGACATCAAGACAATGCCTAACTACTTCTCAGATTACGATACAACTGTTCACTTCATCACCGAAGAAGAACTTATAAAGAACCACAGCGGAATCCCGCACGGCGGTTTCGTTATCCGCACAGGTACAACTGGTGAAAATAACCAGACAAAGCACACTGTAGAATTCAGCCTCAAGCTTGGTTCAAACCCTGAATTCACATCAAGCGTTCTTTGTGCATTTGCAAGAGCTGCTTACAGACTCAACGCAGAAGGCGTATCTGGATGCAAGACTATATTTGATATTGCTCCTGCATATCTCTGCAAGCAGAGTCCTGATGAACTCAGATCACATTTACTTTGATCTGCAGCTTTGAATTTGCATTCACAGTAATCGATAAAATATTTTTTGTCTGCGATCCGTTACGTATAATACTTACGTAACGGATCGTTTGCTTTTTCAGACTGACAATGCAGCAATACAGATAAAGATAAAGATAAAGATAAAGATAAAGATAAAGATAAAGATAAAGATAAAGATAATGATAATGATAATGATATTGATAACGTACAGTATGAAGCGTATGAAAATGATCATTATACCGGCGGAGAGGGTTCTTTTATCTCTCATAGTTATTTCGCAAAAGGACACTTTTGCGAAATAAGAGAAGGGGGAAAGAGTAAAAAAACGATATAATACAAAAAAGCCGGTGCACCGCAGATTACGGTAAAACCGGCTTTTATTCATATTTATTGTATTTTACGCATCTCACAGTTACGTAAAATACTCATCTTTCCACATACAGTTTGTGATGAGATATCAGCGTTTATCAGGACAATCTCAGCAGAGTTCTGTTTATATATTCACAGAGCTGTTCTTTATTTTCAGGAATATTAAAATAAAAATGATCTCCGTTAAATGCAAGAGATTCAAATTTTCCGCTTGTGCATTTCCGCCACTGATTAATATCTTCACCGGCATAGATTCTGTCGCCGCGGCCGTAACATACTGTAATGTCAGTATCGATCTCAGGCTCGTCAAATGTCGGATGATAATTATCAGCCATTAAAACGTCGTCTCTGAGTATTGGAAGCAGCATTTCAAGCATTTCTTTATTTTCAGTAATTGAAACCGGAAGTCCGCCGAACACTGAAAAAGTTCTGATAAATTCCTCGTCAGAAAGTTTTGAAGCGCCTGTAATAGCAAATTCCATTTCTGACTGAGGTGCCGGCCTGCTGGAAAAAAATGCATGTATAGGGGAAGGAAGTCCGCATTTTTTTATTATCTTAATTGTTTCATAAGATATTATAGCGCCGAGACTGTGACCGAAAAAAGCATAGTTTCCTTTTTCGAAGATTTCTTTGTTCTTTATAAAAACATCTCCTGCGCATTTTACTGCGTCAGTGAATCTTGGTTCAGAAAGTCTGCTTCCGCGTCCGGCTATCTCGATCGGAACCGGCTTTATAGAAGGATCAAGAAACTTTTTAAAGCTTGAATAACTTCTTGCTGAGCTGCCTGCATGTGCAAAGAAACACAGCTTTATCTCATCATGCATTTTTTACGCCTTTTTCGTTAAGAATATCATACATGTCGCCGACCTTAGCAACAACAGCTACTGAAGAAAGTGCTACAGTAACATTGAAAGTTTCTGTAAGCTGTGTGCCAAGTCCGAATACGCCAAGTGAATCAAGACAAAGATCTTCGTAAATGTCAGTTTCCTTTGTGATCTCTGATGCATCAACGCCAACGTAATCAGAAACTTCCTTTGCAAATTCATCCCATGAAATGTTGTTCATAATAATTTACTCCTTATAATATAATCAGTTTTATTCTGACCTGCAATAAATTATTATTTTCTGCAGGTCAGTTTATATTACTTGTTATTCTGTTCTCTGAGGTATTTGAACTGAACCTTGCCAACATCCTTAGGGATTTCGTCCACTACGATGACCTTGTCAGGAACCTTATAGGCAGAAAGCTTGCCGTCGAAGAACTTAGCTATCTCCCCTCTTGTTATTTTCTGGTTATCTACAGTCTGAATATAAGCAATGATCTGCTGGCCTATTACAGGGTGAAGGTCGTCAGTAACAGCAGCTGCTTCAATCTTTTCGTGTGTAAGGAGGCATGCTTCAACTTCTTCTGCGTGTACGAGATTACCGCCGCGCTTGATGATTCTCTTGCTTCTTCCGGCAAATCTTACTTTACCGTCCGGAATACGCTTAACGAGGTCACCGGTGAAGAACCAGCGTCTGCCTTCAGAATCAGTCTTTATCTTTTCAGCTGAAAGTTCCGGATTACCGTAGTAGTCAGGAATAACAGCAGTTGTGTAAATAACGAGTTCGCCTACTTCTTCTTCAGCTTCAATATTATTGCCGTTAGCGTCAGCAACGATAAAGTCAGTGAAAGGAAGCTTTCTGAAATCACTCGGGTCTGTTCCCCTGTCCTTGTCAGAATCCCAGACTACCATTGTAGCTGTTTCTGAAGAACCGATAACGTTGATAACTCTGATGCCGAGCTTTTCAACGAATGTATCAGCGATTTCCTTAGGAAGAACTTCACCGGCAAAGTAACAGGCCTTAACGCTTGAAAGATCATACTTGTCAAAGTCAGGTGTAGAAAGAAGTACCTTTGCAAGTGTTGATGTGAGCTGGATAACTGTTACCTTGTACTTCTGAACTGTTTCGAGGAATGTTACAGGGTTGAACTGAGGCTGATACATAACTGTACCGCCGTTTACTGTAGTCTGAAGACCCATTCCGAAACCGCCCTGGTGATAGAGAGTCATACCGAGCATCATAACTTCGTTTTCACTGAAGCCAAGATAGTTACCCATGTCCACAGCAGCCTGATAGAAACCGTAGTACGGAATAGAAAGCATTTTAGGTGTACCTGTGCTTCCTGATGTGCATGCAAGATTCATTACATGGTTTTCTTCCGGAACATATATTTCTGAATAGTCATCAGTATACTTATCAAAGAAAACTGATGAAGAAATGAATTTATCTGAATTTTCAGAATCTGAGTCCTCACCGAAGAATACTACGCGTTCAACTGTGAGTTTGTCAGGTTCAACGTTCTTTACAGCGTCTTTAATATTGTTTGTCTTGTACTTTTCAGCTGCAAAGCAAATCTTTATCTTCGTTGCAGGAATGAGTCTTGAAAGCTCCATTACACCGCTCTGAGGATCGATAGGAACCGGCTGTGCACCGATTCTTACAGCTGACCAGAATACGATATACCAGTCAATGCTGTTAGGCATTATAATGCCGACCTTATCGTCCTTTGTAATGCCAAGATTTCTCATTCCGGAACTCATAACAGCTGTTCTGTCGAGAAAGTCCTTATAGGTAAGTTCATTGTTATCGATACGAAGAAGTACCTTGTCAGGTGTCTTCTCAGCGTATTCAACATATTTGGTAAAAAAGTTTTCTGTCATTTAAACTGCCTTCCTTTTTTATTCTGTGTATCGCCATGCGCCTTCACGTGTCATTTCAGTAAACTGCATATAAACCCTGTACGGATCAACTGAAGTAAACTTTCTGAACAATGCAAGAGCTCTGTCAGCAAAATCTTTTAAAAATGCGCTTTTTTCCTCAGGTGAAGCAAAGTCCTTTAAGTATCTGAACTCTGCAAAAACAACCGTGTCATCTGAATTGTTCATGAACATGTATTCTTCAGACAGCATAGTCATAACAGCCGGTAAAGGTTTTTCAAGAATGAGTGATAATTCAGAAGCGACACATTTTAAAAATTCTGTTTTCTCTTCTGGCGTGAATTTGTAATTTGTTTTAATCTGACAAATTGGCATTTTAGATCTCCGTGATTATTTTTCAAAAATAAGAGTTACGTTCTGTCCGCCGAAGCCGTATGAGTTTGATAAAACTACGTTTATTTCTCTCTTTTTTGCTTCATTCGGAGTATAGTCAAGATCGAGCTCCGGATCCGGTTCATCAAAGTGGATAGTAGGAGGAACGATATTTTCATTAAGTGCCTTTATGCTCACAATACCTTCAATTACACTTCCTGCAGCAAGAGTATGTCCTATTGCAGATTTTGTTGATGAAACAGAGAGTTCATAAGCATGCTTTCCGAAAAGATTCTTTATAGCCATTGTTTCGTACTTGTCGTTAAGATAAGTAGATGTGCCGTGAGCGTTGATGTAATCAACCTTGTCAGGTGAAATACCGGCCTTTTCAAGAGCTCTCTCCATAACGATTTTCATGCCCTCTCCGTTTTCCATAGGTGCTGTCATGTTTACAGATTCGCTGTAGCATGCATAACCTGAAAGTTTTGCGTGAACTTTAGCGTTTCTCTTCTTTGCAGAAGTTTCTGATTCAAGAATTACTGTACCGGCACCTTCACCAAGTATAAAACCGTCTCGGTTCTTTGTGAAAGGACGGCACGCCGTTTCAGGATCAGGATTTGCAGACATAGCAAGGATCTGGTTGAATCCTGTTACTCTGTCATGAGTTACATAGTCTGAGAGACCGCCGACAACAACTATGTCATAAACACCGGTTTCAATAAGCTGTGCACCGAAAGCAATAGCGTAGCCGGAACTTGCGCATGCGCATGAAAGGTTAAAGCTTGCACCGTGAAAACCGAATTTTTCTGAAATAAGTGAAGGTGCTGCGCTTGGCATTATCTTAAGGATCATATTTGTTGGTTTTTCACGTTCTGCATCTTCAAAACCTGTATCAGCTACAGCCATAAGAACAGCTACTCTGTCCTTGTCACAGTTTTCAGTATCAATACCGCTGTCTTCGATTGCCTGAACTGCTGCAGCAAGAGTAAGACGTGTACAGCTTGTTGTTGAGCTGAGCTGTCTTCTTGTCCAGTATTTCTTTACAATCGCTTCGTATTCATCGCTTTTTATTTCAGCAGCGACTGTTGTATCGTGCTTTTCAGTTGAAATTCGCTTTATCTTATCGAATCCGCTTTTTCCTTCAATAAGATTTGTCCAGATTTCTTCAACGTTATTACCTACGGAGCAGAGTGCTCCCATACCTGTGATTACTACCTTTTCCATTTGCTCCTCCTACAAAAATAAAAAAAATGTTTACCCATCTGTTAATTCAATACAATTCTGATAACCGGCTGTACCGGACTATACGATTTATGATCTGTCTGAAATTTATAGCAAACGACAAAATATTTAAAGTTTACTATAATTACAGTGAATGTCTGAGATTTTAAGACATTCACTGTAAAATGATTTTTTTATTTACTTAGTCTTTCAGCGATAAAGTCAGAAGCGATATGCTTTACCCAGTGGAACTGTTCACCTACTGGCATTGCGTGCATGATTGTTTCTTCTGAAACATATGCAGGCTTTTCATCGACTTCAAGACTTTCCTTGTAACCAGTTGCTTTGTCAAGCATAGAAAGTGAAACATTGCTGTCCATCCAGTTGTCATCAGCGCTGTAAACAAGAAGGAAGTCAGCATCTACAGTTCCTTCTTCAAGATTCTTCATTTTGTCAAAGAAGTTTTCTTCAGTCATTACACCCTGCTGATAAACAGCCCACTTACCATGCTTCATCCAGATCGGGATAGAATCCTGTTCAGCCATATTTATAAAGAGAGGGAAAAGGCTTACGCAGCACTTTGCTTTCTTCATCTTTGAGGAAGCACGGAATGCATATCCTCCGCCCATGCAGAGACCATAGTTTGCGATTCTTTCCTGATCAAAGTTCTTATGGTTTTCAACGTATTCAGCAACAGCATCGAGAGCAGCTTCAAGATGAACACCGTTGCACTTTCCTTCATGGTCGAAAAGTGTTGCGCCTGTACCAGGCATATCAAGTGTGAGTACAGCAATTCCTCTTTCAATAAGCGGAAGCGCGAGAAGATCAAGTTCTTCCTTGCAGCTTCCAATACCTGAGTATGTAACAGCAACAGGATATTTTTTATCAGGGTCACTAAAGCTGTCAGGATAGTGAATGTAGCCGCAGAGTATTACATTTCCGAGTGCCGGAACAGGAATTTCAATATATTCAACCTTGTTCGGACGGAATGAAACAGCTTTTTTATAGTACAATGCAAGCTTGTTGTAAACTGCACGTTTCTGTTCAATATCGTCAGTGTTGATCTGATAACCAGCATAGTAGCACTGAGCAGTCATCATATTGAAAGCTTCTGCAGAAACTCTGTTTCCAGCCTTTTCAGCCTTTTCAGCATATTCGATATAACGAGATGCTTTTCTTTCCCATTCACCAAACCATACTCTTTTAACTTCCTTACCGCTCATTGTCTTGATCTGGTCGATTTTCTGAAGAACGTATTCCATGTCAAAAGAATCTGTTCCGTAAAGAAGGGAACGTGTAACTACCGGATTAAGTAAATTTCTAAGTGGCCATTTTTTCATAATCTTGATTGCCTCGCTTTATAAATTATTATTTTTGACATACAACAGGTTCTGCTCCCTATCAGCAGAAATATGTGTCATAAAGTTTTTTGTCCGCTGTTTCATATGAACTGATTCCTGTATAAGTCCTGAGAGAGTCAAGACTTTCAGAGATCTTTTCATATCCGTATTTTTTATAATAGAAACTGAAATTTTCTGACAGACCAACTGCATCGAAAAGAGCTTCTGTAATGTTTCCTTCATTTTCAGAAGCTGCGATTACAGCTTCGTTCAGCATCGCTGAAAGCATGTCAAGTTTAAAGTTTTCAGAGTCAATATCCTTTTCTTCCCTGCCATTTTCCTGAGCAGTTATAAATTCAATAAACTTACCTGTTTCAGGAGAACATCCGGCTGCGAGATAAGAACTCATCTTTTCCCTTCCGGAGTCAAGCAGAGGTTTGATCCTTCTGACAGAAGTTTCAGTAGTGCCTGATGTCATGAGACCAAGTCCGATCGAATCGGCCATACCGAAAAGGCTGTGCATCGGGAACAGGTCATTTAAAACATCCATTGCCTTAAGTATACCTGTGCCGTATTTTTCTGACAGCAGAAAAGCATGAGCTGTACAGAAGAAAATGTACTGATTAAGATAGAAACAATAGTTCTTTGAAAAATTAACAAGAGATTTTCCTGTAACTTCAGCTGCCTTCTCAGCAGTTTCAGTATCTTTACAGTCGTTCATTTCAATATATCCGCTGAGTTTAAGCGGATAGAAGAAATGCATACCCATTGTTTTTCTTTCACTGCTGCATAACGAAAATATTTCGCTTACAGTAAGAGAAGAAGTGTTTGTGGCGAATACACACTGATCATTTACCTTTTTATCAAGTTCAGCAAAAAGCTGTTTCTTAATTTCAAGGTTTTCTGCTACTGTTTCTATAATAAGTGTACAGTCAGAGAAGTTGTTAAGATCATCAGTGAAAAGAAAGTTTCCACTCATCTTTTCAAATACTTCTTCAGTTATCTTTTTTCTTCTGAGTGATTTCGAAAGATTTTTGTTTACCTTTTCTTTTTCTTCGTTTATATCGTGCCTGAGCAAAACGACGAAATCAGAATCAGGAAGTTTGCTGTGGAAAAGATCAAAGATCTCTTTTCCCATCTTTCCATATCCCAAAATACCGATTTTTTTAAGTGAGTCCATTATTTTTCCTCGCTTTTAAGAAATCCGCTTATGTATTCAGCACATTTGGAAGGATCAAACGATCCTGTACCATTAATGTATTCTATAAGAGCAACAGCTTTGCCGTAGCCTTGTTTCTTTTCGCATAAAATATCTGCCCAGCCGATCTTTCCGGCATGTTCAGCTGTGAAAAGTTCTCCTGACATTACCATGTCAATTGCCTGAGAAAGACCGCATATAGCAGCAGATCTTGTGATACCGCCCAGAGCAGGAAGAATACCGAAAGTAGATTCCGGCTGACCGGCTCTTGTAGCAGGTTCACATATTCTGAAATGTGCGCTTACTGCGATCTCGCTGCCGGAACCAATGCAGAAGCCGTTTACCACACTGACAACAGGAAACTTTAACTTGTTAAACGAAAGAACAGAACCTTTCTGGATAACATGACCTTCCGGAATTTTACCGGTCTTTTCATATTCAGAAAGTTCCTCATCGGTTCTTTCGAGAAGGGATGTAACATCAGCACCTACACTGAAATGTCTGCCTGCGCCGTGGATTATAAGACCTTTGATATTGTTGTTTTCCGCAGCTGTTTTATTAACTTCCTTTACAATATCAACAAATCCGGTCATAAAATCTGCAGTCATGATATTGTTGCCGGGAGCATTCATTGTAAGGTCAAGTATATTGTCTTTGTTTTCCAAAGTGAAAAAAGCTGATTCACTCATCATATCATTCCTTTGTAATTACTCTTGCCAGCTTGTAGAAATTTTCTGATTCTTTTGTGAATCCTGTTTCAGAATCACCTGTTCTTAGTGATACAAGACATTCTGTAAGGATTTTTATCTGGAAAGGAGTTTTATCTTTGTAAATTCTTTTGAAGTAATCATCGAAGCTTTCAGCTGTGACAGAAAAATATTCGAGTTCAGTTTCATTTTCTTCTGAACAATCTGCGAAATTTTTAAGAGCATAGGCTCTTTTGTCACTGAAGAGTATAGAAAACTTCTTTTCTTCAGAAAGCTTTCTTGCAGTTTCCCTGTCTGTTTTATAAATTTCAGATGAAAAACGAAGATCAAAACAGAGAAGGTCTTCTGCCGGCATAGATAAACTGTCTGAGTAAACAGCTGTGATAAAAGGCGCTTCTGCCAGTAATTTTTTTACTTCAGGAGTTAAAGGACTGCTTAAACCTTCAAATACCGCAGCAAAAAAATCATTGTCATATTCTTTATAGCATACAGACACAGCTTCAGCAGGAGAATCGATGTCTGTAATGTGCAGGTAATTATTCTTTTTTGTTATGTTCACTTTTGTAGTATCTCCAGTTTAAATAGTTCATCAGGTATATCATGCATGATTCTTTCATGGTCTACAAAAGCAACTGTGCCTTTGACTACACATGATTTTACATTTTCGGTTTCGTTGTAAATGGTATGTGTGAAGTGGAGAGTCTTCCCTTTTGTTGACCATGATGTTTCGATTCTTACCTCATCGTGCAGTTTAAGTTCATGCATGTATCTGAGATTGTTTTCGAGAATGATCGGAAAAAGTCCCATCTTTTCAAGAACTTCAATAGTAATTGTTTCCGAAAAAAAATGCCATTTAGCTTCTTCAGCATACTGAAGATAAACAGCATTATTAACGTGACCGAATGAATCAAGCTCATAGCCGCGTACAGTTAATTTAAATATACTTTTTACCATTTTGTTATTTAAGCTTTTCCTCTAGTATTCTTTCGAACGTGTCATCACATACATCAGTTTCAGCTGAAGCAAGAGCCTTGTTCACTCTTGTAATAACCGATCTTATCTGAAGAACAGTTCTGTCAGCTGAAAGTTCTTCAGCAAATCTGACAGCTGCATTAAGACAGTTTTTTTCTTCGGTAACAAGATCTGCAATTCCGAGCTCAAGAGCTTCTGATGCCGAGATCATATTTCCACTTAAAACAAGTGAAATTGCCTTGCTTTTTCCTACAAGTCTTGTTAAACGTTCAACACCGCTCATACCAGGAATAACGCCTATTGAAGTTTCAGGTAAGGCAAAAACGGCACTTTTGTTGCAGACTCTGAACTGACAGCTCATTGCAACTTCCATTCCTCCGCCGAAACAGCCGCCGTTTACTGCGGCGACTGTAACAAGAGGAAGTGATTCGATATAGTTAAGAAGTTCTCTTGATCTTTTAAGATTTTCAGGTATGTCTGAAAGTCCTTCAGGCGAGAACTTTGAAGTATCGGCACCGTGTGAAAAATGTCTGCCTGCTCCTGTGATGATAAGTGATTTAAGCTGCGGATTTGAGCTGATAGTTTCTTTAAGAAGATCCAGACTGAAAAATTCCGGTATACTGAGAAGATTCTTCGGACCGTTGTTTAAAGTGAGGATCGCTTTATCATCGTTTATCTCAATTACTGAGATGTTTGAGCTGATTTCTGACATTATATTATAAGTTTACGATATCGTTGCCGTACTGATAGATCTTGCAGAATACATCTACAACGTCCTTCATTGTCTTGAGAGGAGCCTTGAGCATGTACTTGCCTACGCTCTGAAGCTTAACGTCGATATCGTACTTGTCTGATGCCATTTCTATAAGTTCTACAAACATGAGTGAGTCGCCGCCGAGGTCTTCCTGAGGATCAGCGTCCATTGAAATCTCGCTTCTGTCGATTTCGCATTCTTCTGCATAGTAATCAAGGATCATGTCTTCAATTTCTTTTTTGATTTCTGGTGTTATTTCTTTCATTTTAGTGTCCTCCGGTTTGTTTGAATTTTTTTATAGTAATGAATCTGGAATCTTTATTTCTCAGTGCGCTCGCTTTTTTGTTTGCTTCTGTAGCACTCATGTCGTAAAAATCCCTGACTCCAATACTTTCAAGGTATTCGATCGTAGTTTTCCATTTCATCTGTTCAGGATAATTTCTGCGCTGTTCGTTATACATTTCTTCAGCCGTTGTCAGAATATTCTGTGAATAAATAGAAACTATAGGATATTGAGGGTCGTCAAATCTGACTTTCCTCAATACATTAAAATAGCATGATGAATATTCATTCATCATGCTGGTGTGGAACGGGATACCTACACCAAGCATAAATGCTTTTATAGCCCCTTCTTCCAGTGCCTTGTCAAGAACAGTCTGGACTTCATCCTTCTCCCCTGACAAAATAATCATAATTTTTGTGTTCTGACTTGCAATTTTAACCTTTTCGAAAGATGAGTAACGTTCAATAAGTTCATTTACCACATCTTCTTCAAGTCCGATCACTGTACCCATATCAAATGCGACTTTGCTTCTGGTTCTTGCCTCTTCCCTGCATTCAAGTCCGCTTTTAAGTATCTCAACACATGCCTTAAGTGATATTGAACCTGCACAGTGCATGGCGTTGTTGAGTCCGAGGCTGTAACCAATAATGTAATCAGGTTTTATTCCCTTTTTTATCAGGGACCTGAAAACTGCTATATCTGTAAAGCTTGCTGTTAGCCATTCAGCAAAGATATCTGTTATTTCTGTGTTGTTTTTTCTGTAGTTTAAATACTTTAGAAGATCTGTTTCTGCATATTCGGATGCTTCTGTACAAAGATCAGCCAGAATGCTTAACTCCTCTTCGCCAAGTCCGGTCAGTAGTCTGTCAAGATTACTTCCGATCCCCTGAAATAGAAAAACACTTTTTGAATCTGTGTTTATTTCCAAGTAAGAGCCTCCTAATAAAAATATTCTCAATACTTAGTATTTTACCAAAAATAAATGATAATTTCAAGTATTTTCTTAAATTTCATTCAGTGGTATGAATTTAACAACTGATAGACCTCCAATTTGTGCATAGTGTTCATAATTTGCGGTAAGTTTGCGACAGAAAAATAACTTTTTGTTATATTATGCACAATTCTTTTATAACCGGCGATCATTGAAATAATTCTCTTTTCATGTTATAATAATAAACAGCGCCGGAACAGGAAAAAACACATGTGAATGTTCTTTTGTTCACTGTATAATAAAGATAATAAAGGTCAGGTATTGATGACAGATATAATTGACAGCCTTTTTCATGGCAGTCCTGTGACTGACGATGAACTGGCACATCTCATTTCCTGCGATGAATACGACAGTCTTCTTTTTGAGAAAGCTGATGAATTAAGGCAGAGAGTCTACGGCAGGGAAGTTTTTATAAGAGGCCTTATTGAGATAAGCAGTTACTGCAGGAACAACTGCTTTTACTGTGGTATAAGAGCCGGTAACAGAGCTGCTGAAAGATACAGACTTACTCCGGACGAGATCCTCTCCTGCTGCAGGAAAGGTCATGAACTCGGTTTCAGGACATTTGTTCTTCAGGGCGGTGAAGATGATGCTTTTAATGACGATATCATCTGTTCACTGGTAAGCCGGATAAAATCAGAATTTCCGGAATGTGCTGTAACGCTTTCCCTTGGCGAAAAATCATTTGAAAGTTTTGCTGCATACAGAAAGGCAGGCGCTGAACGTTACCTTTTAAGGCATGAAACTGCAGATGAAGATCATTACCGTAAGCTTCATCCGGCCGGTATGGATCTTAATAACAGAAAAAAATGTCTTTCTGATCTTAAATCACTCGGATTTCAGACCGGTGCAGGATTTATGGTTGGCTCCCCTTTTCAGACTACTGAAAACCTTGTAGCTGACATTCGTTTTCTTGAAGAACTTAAACCAGAAATGATAGGCATAGGTCCGTTTATTCATCACAGCGGTACTCCTTTTGCTGACAGACCTGACGGTAGCGTTTCACTGACGCTGAGACTTCTTGCGATTCTAAGACTTATTTTTCCTGAAGTTCTTCTCCCTGCAACGACTGCACTCGGCACTCTTCTTCCGGACGGCCGGGAACGCGGACTTAAAGCCGGCGCCAATGTTGTTATGCCGAATCTCTCCCCTGTCAGTGTCCGGAAAAAATACAGCCTTTATGAGAATAAGATATGTACCGGTGAGGAGGCTGCTGAATGCCTTAACTGCCTGAAAAACCGTATAAGGTCGGCGGGTTATGAAATGTCTTTCTCACGCGGTGATCATAAAAAATATAACAGAGGTGCAACTGATGTCAAAATATGAACAGTTTCGTTCAGAATTTCCTGAATTCATTTATAAAAACTTTGAACTAAGTGAAAATCCTGATGAAATATATATAAAGTATAATTTCGAAATCAAGGGCCTTTCGGAGTTTTCACCTGAGTGGAAAATAAAGAAGCCTGCAGGTGAAAACATTACAGACAGCGCTGTTCTGAGAAAGCTTGTTTTCTCTCTCGGAATGGTCGAACTCGTAAGTTACTGGAAGATCACCTGCTCCCCTTCCGTTACCGTTCTCTGCGGAACTCTGGACGAGGAACAGAAAGTATGGTGGAAACGCCAGTATTTCAACGGACTTGGCGAGTTTTTCTACAGAAACGGTATTGATGCAGATTTTGAGTCGTTTATGACTATAACTTCTTCCGGAAGTGAAGTCACCGGATCCTCAGAAGAACGTTCACTTAGCGGCTGTCTTATTCCTGTCGGCGGAGGCAAGGATTCCATCGTAACTCTTGATCTTTTAAGCAGTATGCGCGAAAACAGTTCCTGCTATCTTATCAACCGCAGGGAATCTATTTATAAGGAAGCATATGCTGCCGGTTTTTCTGATGATGATATAATACTGTCACGCAGAACTCTTGACCAGAACATGATCAGGCTCAATTCCGAAGGCTTTCTGAACGGTCATACTCCGTTTTCAGCTATAGTTGCATTTTCAGCAGTTATTGCTGCTTACATTAACGGAAGAAAGTATGTTGTTCTTTCAAACGAAGCAAGTGCAAATGAGAGCACGGTAAAGGATTCTGACGTTAATCATCAGTATTCAAAAAGCTATCAGTTTGAAAATGATTTTGTCACATATGAAAAGGAATACATCGGATCAGGGGTTTACTACTTCAGTCTTTTAAGACCTCTAAGTGAATTCCAGATCGCTAAGCATTTTGCCGGCCTGAAAAAGTTCCATAAGCTTTTCAGAAGCTGCAATGCAGGAAGCAAAACGGATTCCTGGTGCGGAAACTGTTCAAAGTGTCTTTTTGTTTTTCTTATTCTTTCACCGTTTATCGCTCATGAGGAACTCTGTGAGATCCTTGGAAATGATATGACAGACCGTGAAGATATGCTGGATATGTTTAAAGGACTTATCGGTATGGCTGATGAAAAGCCGTTTGAATGTGTCGGAAGCCGAGAAGAGATCAACTTTTCTATCGTTCAGGCGATAAGAAATATGGAAAGAGAAAACATGAAACTTCCGTATCTGTTTGAGTTCTATAAAACAACTGATCTTTTTAAAGAGTTTTCCGTCAAGGAGAACCCGCTTTACACTTACTACAACAATGAAAACGGTCTGCCTGAAGAATTTGCGGCGATCGTCAGAAATAAATGCTTTTAAGCACAGGGGGATTTAAAAAATGTTAAACTTATTAAAGCAGTACACAGAAGGTAAAAATGTTCTTATTCTCGGTTTTGGCCGTGAGGGAAAGTCCACTTACAGAAGACTATGCGAAGCAGGCGGTTCTGCTTCTGTAACAATTGCTGACCTGAATCAGATAAACGATGAACTTCCGGATGACGTAAAGATCATTTCAGGTGATCAGTATCAGGATAGCCTCAATGACTACGACATCGTCTTCAAAAGTCCGGGAGTTGTTCTTAAGAATGACTTTGATTCATATACATGTAAAATAACATCGCAGACTGAGATCTTTCTCGAGAAATATGCTTCAAAGGTTATCGGTATTACCGGTACCAAGGGAAAGAGCACTACTACCACACTTATTCATCATATACTTTCCGAAAACGGTGTGGATGCTGTGCTTACCGGAAATATCGGCATTCCGTGCTTTGACGTTATCGATAATATAAAAGATGACACTAAGGTCGTTTTCGAACTTTCATGCCATCAGCTTGAAAATATCAGATTTTCTCCGTCAGTAGCCGTGTTCCTCAATCTTTTTGAAGAACATCTTGATCACTACGGTTCATTTGAAAAATATGCTGAGGCGAAGCAGAATATCTATAAGCATCAGAAAGCCGGCGACAGACTTTTCTGTAACGCTGACATCAAGCCTAAAAAGGCTGACTGCCCTGCTGAAATAATCACTGTTTCCCAGAAAAACAGAATGGCTGATATTTTCGTTCCATCGAATATTATTTCCTATAACGGTGAGACTGTAAACATTCCGGTCGCTGATATGAAGCTTGCCGGAACACATAACTGCTATAATGTTGCTGTCGCATATGCGGTGTGCCGTATGTACGGACTCAGCATTGAAAATATTATGAAGAGCGTATGTACCTACTCCCCTCTTCCGCACAGACTTGAATATATCGGTACGGTAAATGAAGTAAAGTATTACGACGATTCCATTTCCACGATCTGTGCTGCTGCGATTCAGGCAGTAAAGAGCCTTAAGGATGTGGATACACTGATCATAGGCGGTATGGACCGTGGAATCGACTATACTGAACTCACAGATTTTCTTTCGTCATGCAGTGTGTCTAACATTATTCTCATGTCTGATACCGGAAAGAGGATCAGTGAAGAGATCAGAGCAAAGTATACTGATGAAGCTTTCCTTTCAAAGCTTCATGTCACAGAAAAGCTTGATGGTGCTGTAAAGCTTGCGAAGGAACTTACTGCAAAGGGGAAATCCTGTGTAATGTCCCCTGCTGCTGCAAGCTACAATGATTTCAAAAACTTTGAGGAACGCGGCGATGCCTTTAAGGCACTGGTTTTCGCCGAATAATTATAATGAGGTAAATAGTAATGATAAGAGATATTCAGGATGAGATAATCAGACTTAAGAAAGAAAAGAATATTTGCATTCTCGCGCACAGCTATCAGGCTGCTGAAATACTTGAAGTTGCCGACTACACAGGTGACTCGTTCCAGTTAAGCGTAATGGCTCAGAAGACTGATGCTGACACAGTAATTATGTGCGGCGTAAAATTCATGGCTGAAACAGTAAAGATACTTTCGCCAGAAAAGAAAGTTATTCTTGCCAACCCTTACGCAGGCTGCCCTATGGCCGAACAGATGGACAGAGAACTTATCAGTTCAGTTAAGGAACAGTTTCCTGATTACACTGTAGTAGCATATATCAACACAACTGCAGAACTTAAAACTATCTGTGATGTCTGTGTTACATCTTCTTCTGCTGTTAATATAGTAAGCAAGCTTGAGAACAAAAATATTCTCTTTATTCCTGACTGTAACCTTGGCTCATATGTAGCAAAGCAGCTCCCTGACAAGAATATAAAGCTTCTTCAGGGCGGATGTCCTACACATGCAAAGATCACTGAAGCTGAAGCTTTAAAGGCAAAGGCTCTTCATCCTGAGGCTCTCCTCCTTGTTCATCCTGAATGTGTTCCTAAGGTAACTGAAAAGGCTGATTATGTAGGATCAACTTCCGGTATTATGAACTTTGCGGAAAAGTCAGATCATAAGGAATTTATTATCGGTACTGAAGTAAGTATTGCTGAACACCTTCAGTATAAATGTCCTGACAAGAAGTTCTATCCTCTGTCTATTGATCTTATGTGTCACAATATGAAGATCACAACTCTTATGGATGTACTTCACGCAGTTGACGGAACCGGCGGATCTGTAATTGATCTTTCAGAAGATATGATCAGAGATGCAAGAAAATGCATCGACAAAATGATTGAACTCGGATAAATTTAATACACTTTTTAATGGGTCTTCCTATGAAAAAATTCAGGAAGACTCGATTTTTCACCTTTCCAGTCCTTGACAAAAACTAATTAATATAGTAAAATTAATATATATGTTTTGTTGATAGCAAGAACGTATTTTTTATGATATAGCGGACGGAGGTGGATCTCTTGAATACCAAAAGTACAAACGAGATCTGGGTCAATGAAAACTTTTTTGAGGATCTTGCGAGGTCACACTGTAAAAATCAGATAACTGAAGCAGAAAAGAAACTGAATGAATATGCTCTTATTCTTTCAAAGGAACTCGCTTCTGTTTCATCTTCATGGATAAAGCTCGAGGGCAGAGATATTTATTATGTTCACAAGCATCGTATCCTGATTCCGGATATCAATGCATTCCGCTGTTCAATTGTAAATGAGAGCGGCTTTAGAAATGTATTTGAAGGATTTGAGGGACGCATCATTTCTGAAGATGAAGCTTATGATCTTTTTTTTGCCGGAAAGGCATCAAACCCGTTCTTTGCAGACAGCGTATGGTTCACAAACGGCGGTGACAATCGCTGCGTAGTCAGGTACCGTACAAAAAGCGAGAATACTTTTGAGTGTATAAACAGCCAGGGCAATCGTTCCTGCTGCTATAAAAGCCTTTATAATCACTGCAAGAACTGCAGCTGGGGTTACGGAGTGAAAATTCCGGTTTTCGAACTGCAGCACAGGACCATGCTTGAAAATCTTGTTTATTATGATCTTATACCTGAGGAGCTTGCCGAATCAGCAAAGACTCTTCTTAAGATACTTACGAAGCTTTTCGAGTCAGAGTACATAGAAGTAAAAAAAGGGGTATTTACTTTTACTGAAAAGTTTCTTGATGATGTGCTCGATGACAGAATAAACGAGATATTCGGAATAAAGTTTGAACTTACCTCTCTTTCTGAAACTCTTAAAAGTGATGCTGAAAACAGTGTTGTAGCGCTTGATGAAACTTTCAGGGAAGAGTTTGAATCTTCTGTTCTGTGTGCGGACAGGAAGCGTGCGGAAATAGAAGAATATGATAAAAAACGCCTTTCAGACCCTAATCAGGGTATGTGGGAACTCTGGGAAACGGAAGCACGGGGAAGAAACAAGATAAAGATAGCAACAGACCATACTTTTGTCGGAAGGAATCCTCTTGCTGACGTTAAGGAAGATGGTATTGTAGGAATAGACTTCGGTACCAGAAGTACGATCGTAGTATTTCAGGATGGGACGGACACAATAATGCCGATGCGTATCGGTGTTGGTGATATGAGTGCCCAGGTACGTCCGGAACAGTACGAAAATCCGACGGTCATCGAACTTAAGAATATGGAATCTTTCCTTAAAAGTTACGAAAGTGCTGAAGGAAGACCTGACACTGAATGGAATGATGTGACGGTTTCACATACTGCATGCAGAAACATGACATCAAGCACTGTTTCTGACAATTTCTATTCCTATTTCTACGACCTGAAACAGTGGTGCGCTGACTCTGACAAAAACCATATCGTCACTATAAAGGATCAGTGCGGGAACGAGTATCAGCTCACTTCCTATCTTACAGGTGATGAAAACAGATTTGATCCCCTTGAGATATATGCCTATTATCTCGGACTTTATATCAATAATATCCGTAACGGCATCTATCTTGACTATCTTCTCTCCTTCCCTATTACCTACGAAAAGGAACTGAAGGAAAAGATACTTAACAGTTTCCGCAAAGGAATAAGAAAATCACTTCCGGTAACTGTTCTTGAAGACAGAAACTGCATGGATATTTTCAGCGTGCAGACCGGTGTAAGTGAACCTGTTGCATATGCGATCACTGCTTTCAGTGAATACGGACTCAAGCCGGCATCCGGTGAGGAATATCTTTACGGTGTATTTGACTTCGGCGGCGGTACGACTGATTTCAGTTTCGGTTCATACAGGCGTTCCGATGCTTCGGAAAAGAAAAAATATGACTATGTCATTACCCATATATCTTCCGGAGGTGACCGCTATCTGGGCGGTGAAAACCTTCTGGAAATGCTTGCCTTCGAGATATTCAAGGCAAATCACAGCAGGCTTTTGAGAAGAAACGGCAAATACGATTTCAAGGGCATAGAGTTTTCACTTCCTAACGGATGTGAGCGGTTTCTCGGATCGGAAACACTGATATCCAATTCTCAGAAAGCCAAAAGAAATATGAAACAACTCATGGAAAAGCTTCGACCGTTCTGGGAAAATCTCGGAAGCGGAGTTGACCCTTATTCAGAGTCGCCAACGCTTGATGAAGCGAGTATTTCCGCACTGAAACAGATCGACAAGGGATACATCAAAGTTGACCTGTTCGATAATGACGGCGAGCTTCTTGAAGATTTCATGCTTGACATCAGCAATGAGGCAGTAGGTATATTTATCGACCTCGCTGAACTGCTTGAAAACCGCATTGAACAGGGCGTAAGACAGTTTTTTATCTTCTTGAAGAACTGCTTCAGTATTGAAAAAATAGCTGAATACGGAGGAATGGAGATCTTTCTTGCCGGTAATTCCGGAAAATGTCCTCTGCTTAAAAAGCTTTTTGATAAATATACAGAAATGTATTCGCATTCCACTGAAAAGCAATATGATAAGGAGCTTTTCAGGATCTACCCTTCTCTTGGTACTCCGGAAGCGGCAGCTATACAGCTGAAAAACGGTATAAAGGCAGTTCCGGGTGAACTTTCCGGACCTACCGGCAAGACCGGCGTTGCCTACGGACTGATCAAAGGAAGGCTCGGTTCAAGGATCAAGGTCGTATCTTCCAATGAAACGAAGGAAGAAAATTCATTCGGCTATTACCTTGGTCACTGCGAAGATGATCTGTTTATCTGCGATATTCCGAAGTCATCGCTTAAGGATGGTGAATGGATAAAATTCACCGAAGCGGATGTACCGAGGATCGAACTTTACTACACCTGTCTTCCTGAGGCAGCTGATAATATGATGCCTGCATCCATGGCACAGAAACATATTATCAGAGTTAAGAAACCTGCTGACGGTATGTTCATTTATTTAAGAATGATATCCCACAGTGCCGTCGAGTATGCGATCGCAGGCGAAAACGGCGCCGGTTCCGGCGCAGTGAGCGATATAAACAAGCTCGAATTCTGTTAGTAAAACGGCAAAGTATTTTGGCGTTAGCTATATATAAGCAAAAAACGAAAGGGTTTTGGTATGAAAAAAGAATATGTTATGGGCAACAGCGCCATAGCACTCGGTGCACTTGCGGCCGGGGTAAATCTTGTTTCAGGTTATCCTGGAACACCTTCATCAGAGATTATTGAGACAATTCAGAAATACAAGGGGAAAGATGTATATCTTGAGTGGTCAGTAAATGAAAAGGCTGCTCTTGAAGTTGCTGCAGGTGCAGCGTATACGGGCGCACGTACAATGGTAACAATGAAGCAGGTCGGACTTAATGTTGCTTCCGATCCTCTCATGTCACTTGCCTATGTAGGCGTTAAGGGCGGTATGGTCATAGTATCTGCTGACGATCCTGGCCCGATTTCATCACAGACTGAACAGGACACCAGAATGTTCGGTGACTTTGCCCGCATTCCTGTTTTTGATCCGACTTCTCCTGAAGAAGCTTTCCAGATGATTCAGGATGCTTTCGATTATTCAGAAAAATACAATACACCAGTTCTTTTCAGACCAACTACAAGGGTCTGTCACGCATATGCATCGATCGAATTCGATGAGAACTTCAAGGCAAAGGAATACGAAGGATTTATCAAGGACTCAAAGAAGTGGGTCATCTTCCCTCGCCTTTCATACAACAATCATATTGCAATTGAAAAGAGAAACGTTAGCATGGGCGACGACTTCTCTGAATATTCACACAATACAGTTCAGGGTTCAGGAAAGAAAGCAGTATTCGCTTCAGGCGTAAGCTATTCTTATGCAAAGGAATATCTTGGCGACCGTGAGGACGTTACTCTTGTAAAAATCGCAACACCTCATCCGTTCCCGGAAAAGCTTGCTCTTTCAGTTCTCGAAAAAAGCGACGAAGTTCTTTGTTTTGAGGAACTCAGTCCATATGTAGAAAACCAGCTCCTTAAAGTTGCAGGAAAACACCATCTTCCTGTAAAGATACTTGGCAAGGCTACAGGCCACGGTGTTCTCGCAGGTGAAAACTCATCTGACTATGCAGCTGAGATCATCTCGCAGTTCCTTGGTGAAACTCTTCCTGAAAAGCTCGACATTTCAGATCTTCCGGAACTTCCTGTAAGACCTCCGGTGCTCTGCGCAGGCTGCCCTCACCGTGCATCCTTCTACGCTGTAAAGAAGGCAATGGCCGGCAGAAAGACATTCTACTGCGGCGATATCGGCTGCTACACACTCGGCAACGCTATGCCTCTTGACATGTGCGATACCTGCCTCTGTATGGGTGCCGGTATTACAATGGCTCAGGGCTTCAATCACCTTGAAAAGGACGGCGTGGCATTCTCGTTCGTCGGTGACTCGACATTCTTTGCTTCGGGTATGACCGGTGTTGTAAACGCTGTATACAATGAAGCAGATATGATACTCTGCGTTCTTGACAACTCAACAACAGCTATGACAGGCCATCAGCCTCATCCTGGAACAGGAAAGAACATGATGGGTGACATAATTGAAAAAGTTGATATAATTAAAATCCTTGAAGGTATCGGTCTTAAGAAGATCATTACAGTTGATCCTCTTGATCTTGAAGCATCAGTTGCTGCTGTTAAGGAATGCGCTGATACTCCGGGCGTTAAGGCGATCATCTTCAGGTCACCTTGTATCGCACTTTTCAGACCGACTAAGAGAGCGGTCATCTCAGACAAGTGTATTCAGTGCAAAAAGTGTATAAGAGAGATAGGCTGTCCTGCTATAGTTATCGAAGACGGTAAGGTTGCAATTGACAAGTCACTCTGTACGGGCTGCGGACTCTGCGGTCAGATCTGCCCTGTAAATGCGATAGGAGGTGTTACAATTGAATAAGGATATCCTTCTCTGCGGTGTAGGCGGTCAGGGTACTGTACTCGCTTCAAAGCTTATCGCATCAGCAGCAATGCGTGACGGAAATATCGTTCATTCAGCTGAAACTATTGGTATGGCCCAGCGAGGCGGTTCTGTTACAAGCCATGTTCGTATCGGCGAAAAGGCAAGCGCTCCGCTCATTCCGCTCGGATCAGCTGATCTTATACTTGCTTTTGAACCTTCAGAAGCTGTAAGAAATCTTAAATATCTTAAAAAAGACGGCGTTGTTATCGTAAACTCTGTACCTGTAAAACCTGTTACTGAGTCTCTTAAGAGCACTGGCTACGACGGCAGCGAAATGATAGAATATCTTAAAAAGAAGTGCTCAGTGATCGTTGTTGACGCTGAAAAGATATGCAGTGAACTTGGTTCTTCAAAGGTGTTCAACGTTGCCATTCTTGGTGTGGCACTTGGTACAGGCAAGGCTGGTCTTAAAAAGGATCACGTTGTTGCCGAGATCAGAGAACGCGTTAAGGAACGTTTTATTGATCTCAATCTTCGAGCTCTTGAAAAAGGCGAAAGTCTCGCAAATGCATAAAAAAATACGCTGATCTTTTACAGATCAGCCGGGACTTCCCTCCCTTCGTAAATCAGCATTTTCTTATAATAAGCTTATTACGGGATTAAACACGGGAAAATCAAAATAAGACAGGAGAAAGAATAATGAAATTAACCGAAAAGCAGATCGAGCTTATCGACAAGCAGGTGAAAAGACTTATTGCTTCCGGAAGCTACTACGGCGAAGTTTACAAGAAGGCTGGCATAACTGGTGTTACATGTCAGGAGGACTTTGAAAAGCTTCCTTTCTCAGGTAAGGACGACCTCAGAAATGCTTATCCTCTTGGAATCATGGCATGTGATGAGTCTGAGATCGTAAGAATCCATTCATCTTCAGGTACAACAGGCAAGCCTGTTATTATCCCTTATACAGCCAAGGACGTTGATGACTGGGCTATCATGTTTGCAAGATGCTATGAAACAGCAGGCGTAACCAAAAAGGACAGAATCCAGATCACACCTGGCTACGGTCTCTGGACAGCAGGTATCGGTTTCCAGGCTGGATGCGAAAAGCTTGGCGCAATGGCAGTTCCGCTCGGCCCTGGTAACACAGAAAAGCAGCTTCAGATGATGCAGGATCTCGAAACTACAGTTATCACTGCTACTTCTTCATATGGTATCCTTCTTGCTGAAGAGATCCAGAAGAGAGGTCTTAAGGACAAGATCAAGCTTAAGAAGGGCGTTTTCGGTTCAGAAAGATGGAGCGAGACAACAAGAGAACGTATCCGTAAGGAACTCGTTGACGAGATCTATGATATCTACGGCCTTACAGAGATCTACGGACCTGGTATCGGTATTACATGTGAAGAAGATGACGGTATTCATTACTGGGATGACTTCATTTACATCGAAGTTATCGATCCGATCACAGGCAAGCCTGTTGAAGACGGTGAAGACGGCGAGATCGTTATCACTACTCTCGTTAAGGAAGGCGCTCCTCTCCTCAGATTCAGAACACATGACCTTTCAAGAATCATCCCGGGCAAGTGCAAGTGCGGCAGATGCTATCCTAGAATCGATACTATCAAGGGCAGAAGCGATGACATGTTCAAGGTTCGCGGCGTAAACATGTTCCCTAAGCAGGTTGAAGAACTCCTTGCTAAGGTTGAAGGTACTTCAAGTGAATACGCTATCAGAATCGCACGTGAAGAAGGTACAAACAAGGATGTTATGCTTCTTACAGTTGAATGTGACGGTAAGTATGACTTCAATCAGGTTTCAGGAGAGATCATGGAGAAGTTCAAGGCTCTTATCGGTATGACACCTAACAAGGTAATCGTTGTTCCGATCGGTACACTTCCAAGATCTGAAAAGAAGACAAAGAGAGTTACAGACGACAGAAAGCTCTGATCTTATATTCAGTATAATACTGACTGACGATGTATTTCATCTGTTTGTTCACTGATAATAAAATTATCCCCTGTCCCGTTTATTCAGGACAGGGGATTTTTGTGTCCGGTAATACCGGAGGATAAAAACAAAAACCACGCAAACTTACCTGTTTTCATAAGTTTACGTGGTCTGTTTTTTTAAATATTATATGCAAGATCAAGGACAGCATTTACATTGTCATCTGAATACTCCGTTTCCTTGGAGTATTCCTTTGAAATTCTAATAACATCCATTTCGGTCAGCGTTCCGTTTTCAAGATAAATGCACTCGCAAAGATAGCGTATCACTGAAACGCCTGCAGCCATAAAGAAAACGTATGAATAGAATTCCTCACTGAAAACGCCTTTCATAAAATACCGCCAGATAAAATATACTGCGATATTTTCAAGATAACGTTCCATATCCGGAACTGCATTTCGGAAGGCATTCCTGTTCTTTTTTACATCGTCTGCAAGTGAAAGGCGGTGTTTTAAGTACTCAGGACGTTTCGGATCAAGAGGTTCGAGTTCTGAAAAGAAGGACAAAAGATTTTCCTCGTCCGGCAGTTTTCTATCCCTGTCCCTTTCAATTTTAAAGGGTTCATACTCACCGTTATCTGAGCGGTACTGCAGTTCTTCCGCATAGGAAAGTACATCGGCAATACGTTCATCAACAGAAAGATTTCGGTCCTGAAGGTAAGTTATGATTATCTCTCTTGCCTTATAAAGAAAGTCATAAAGCGCATCAGAATAGTCTTCACAGTCATCGTCAGGAATAACTGTTTCGGTAAACGAAAACTTCTTATCCTGAGTGATTATAATACGGGCACTCTCCTCACAGCCAAGACCTGTTCCGCCTTCCTTTACACCCTTAAACCATTCAAAGTAACGAGGATGATCTGTGCATATCTGGCAGAGGTGTTCTTCGCCGAGTTCCGTGAAGATATCACAGAGGTTTCTGTCGTTTAAAAACGGACAGCGGTCATTCTCAAGCAGCTTAAACGATGATGTCTCTCCGAAATTTATATTCTCTTTAAGTCTTCTGCCGAAATCTCCTTTAACTGAAAGATAGTGAGAGTGTGTCTTATCGTCTATGTTTATCTCCCAGCCGATGCAGCAGTTGTCGGTGCATTTTTCTGCGGTACAGCGGAAATCAGAGCAGTAGTCTGGCATACGGAGTATCATCGCGGTTTCCTTATTCCTTCTGTGAGTTCGCCGAGAAGATCCATCTGGCCGTCTTTTTTTAGCTTGTCGCCGTATTTGGCCTTTACTTCCTTTATAAATTCAGGAATGGCATCTTCGTGATTGCCGAGGAACCATTTTACGTGGTTTCTGATGTATTCAGCACGGAGTTCCGGATCGTTGAGGTCATTAGGAACTCTTGTCATTCTGTCGTCGATCGAATCGAAGCCTGTGAATGGTTTTGCAAGTCTTTCCTTACACATTTTCACGTATTCAGGGTTGATGTCAATTCCGATGCAGTTTCGTCCTGTCTGCTGGCATACACGAAGCGCTGTGCCGGATCCTACAAAAGGATCGAGTACGGTATCACCCTCGTTGGTGCTTGCAAGAATGATCCTTTCGTACAGTCCTTCCGGCTTTTGTGTCGGATGGGACAGACGGTTCCTGCTGCAGTAGTGCATGTGTGAGAATTCCCATACGTTGCCCGGATTAGCACCGCGCATATTGTTTACCGAACGGTAATATTTCTGAGGAATTCTTACTGCATCGAGGTTGAATGTGAACTTCTTGCTTTTGGTAAACATTAGTATGTCGTCATGACGCGGACTGAAGCCGATGGTCTTCCCTATTCCCTGTGTGTAATACCAGACGATCCATGAGTTAAAGTGGTACTTCAGCTGGCTGTCCAGGTAATTGTAGACGTAGGAAATATACCTCATACCCATGAAGATGTAGATAGTACCTTCAGGCTTAAGCACTCGGTCGGCTTCCTTCATCCATTCCTCCGTGAAATTCAGATACTCGGCAAATTCCAGTGTGTCGTGTGTGTTGCCGTAGTTCTTGCTGAGATTGTATGGAGGGTCAGTTACTATAAGATCGACGGATTCGTCCGGAATATCCTTCATCTTTTCGAGGATATCCCCGCAGTATATATCGAGTTTTACTTTTTTCTTCATTAAAAATTAGATCCGTTCCAGCCCCAGTCTTTTGTTGCTTCGTACTTAACGTATGTTCTTGCGGTATCAATTCCAAGTTCGCTGTTAATGAGGGTGCAGATGCTGTCTGTGAGCTTGTTGAATGAAGCTGAATCAGCTGAACCGCATACGCTGACTGAAACCATTGCTGCAGGAGCATCACTTCCCTTGAAGTAGAGCTTTCTTTCCGGTTCTATTTCGACCATGAGCCAGCTTCCTGACTTGCCCGGAATAATTGAGATAGCTTCGCCGAGTGCTGATTTTAAAGCTGTTTCTTTATCTTTTGAAACCGGTGTATTTGTTTTTACATTTATAAATGGCATTTTTATTCACCTTTCCTTATTTATATGATGATTCTGCAATTACTTCGATCTCAGCAAGTACGTTTTTCGGAAGTGTCTTTGCAGCAACGCAGCTTCTTGCCGGAAGAGAAACAAAATATTTTCCGTATACTTCATTGAATGCGGCAAAGTCGTTCATGTCAGCAAGGAAGCATGTTGTCTTAACAACCTTTTCAAATGAAGAGCCTGAAACATCGAGAATTGCTGATATATTTTTAATGATCTGTTCTGTCTGTCCCTTGATGTCTGTTGCTTCTACGTTTCCTGTCTCAGGGTTTATAGCTATCTGTCCAGATAAATAAACCATTCCGTTTGAAACGATTGCCTGTGAATAAGGTCCGATAGCAGCCGGTGCCTTTTCAGTCTGTATTCTGATCATAAATCATGTTCTCCTTTTAATTTAGAATTTGAATGACCATATCACAAATATGACGTCACTATATTATTATACACTAATCTGAATAGTTTTACAAGATATAGTAAACGTAAAAGATTTTACGTTCACTATAACTAATTCATTTTAAAAGTTCGTTTACTTCGTTCGCTCTTTCCTCGCTCAAACCGGATTTTTCAGCGTAATGCATCCAGTTGTTTATCACACTTCTGGTTTTTTCGATGGCGTCACGGCAGAATACTGAGGAAAGCCCCATTTTCTTTCCGGTTTCCATCATGTCTTCGTCTGTAATATCAGATGACTTTCCGTTTACAGACATCTGATGCTGTGAGATCCAGCGGTTCTGCGGGTTGTATGAATATGTAAGGTCATAGGCCGGAGTTATGCTCCACTTCCCTGCCTTATTCATCATGAATGAAAAGTTCTTTACATGGTCATCGCAGTTTACACCGATCACGTTATATACCATTCGCTTATATATCTGTTCGGTTTCCTTCTTTGTTATCCCGAGCTGTCTTGCACGGAGTGCGTATTCCTCGTAGCTGCATATGTTCGGATAGTTGTAGTCAAAATGGCACAGTGCAGCAAGAGTCTGCATGTGGACTTTTTCTCCGTTTATGCGGTCAAATCTTTTCGTCATGAAATGGTTGAGCCCGTCCTTTTTTATAACGCGGCATTCGCTCATTTCTATTCCGAGATCTTTCGCCATCAGATAGTAGGCGTACTCGATAAGTGTGTACTGGTTCGGGTCAGCAAGTTCGTGATCACCGTTGTTTTTTACTCCGTCAAACTTGATAAGCCAGTATTCAAAACCGTCACCGGCATTTATCTGTCCCGAGCGTATCTCACTGGTTTTTTCGTTCCAGGCAATGATCGCCTTGGCTCTTGCACCGCCGGCAGATGAACCTATCTCCAGAAGCTGCATTTTGCTGACATCATCGCTTGTCAGGGACTGATTTGTACGGTTTGCAAGGACATCTGATGCAAGTTTTGTCATCTCGGTAAGATCGATAAGGTCAGTGCCTGTGCGTACAAGATCTGATGCAGGCTGGTATTCCAGTGCTCCCATTCCGCGTTTTCCCGTGTAGCACAGTCTGTCCAGAGCTGTAAATTTTTCAGGTGATCGTCCTGTCCGTGCAAGCCAGCTGTTTATAACAGCGTTACCGAATTTGTCCGGCAGTGAGTCAGCAACAAGTCCCGGCAGGCCGTGAAATGCTTCGGAACGGCCGAGTTCCGGAAAACTGTAAACCCTTCCTCCAAGCGGCATTTTAAAAGGCGAAAGTTCAATACCGCTCTTCTGAAAATCGCGGTCATATTCAAAGTCAGCGTACAGGGAATTTTCGTTCTGATACAGAATACCTATTCTTTTTCCCCATAAAAAAACCTCTACTGAATTTATCATTCTTCATCGCCCCATTTCCATGTGTTTTCTTTTTTCCCGTCATTATTGTTTTTTCTGACGCGCTGTTTTTCCTTATGTTCCGCAATGTGGTATGACGGACGCTTTGTATGGTCAGGGACGAGCATATCCATATTTTTCTCAAGGCCAAGTGCTTTCATTATCTTTATAAAATTGAGCAGACTGATATCTTTTCCGCGTTCAAACCTCGCCACCGTTCCCGGAGCAACAAAAGCTTTGTCAGCGAGCTCAGCCTGGGTCATTTCACATGATATGCGGTATTGCCTTACACGCTCAGTGATCTCCGTAAAGATCTCACTTTCGAACTTTCCATCCAGATCCATACTTTTCACCTCGATTAATTTAAATAATAATATATTGATAATTATATACAGTATTCCCTGTTAACTGATAAGATATTATCTGCTATTATTATAACCTGCCAGATCAGAAAAGTCAACTCGTTTTCTTTTGTTCTGCATTTTGCTTTTAATGAAATCTTTCATAGTGTTAGTGTGCCCCCTGGCAGCCGCCGGATCGGTCTTGCATGCATAAAAAGCACCCTCTCAGAAATGCTCCGGGAGGGTGCCTGTATTTTATTTTTTCGGAAAACGTCTGCAGAACGCTGTGTTATGTTGTTATGCTTTCTTTGACTTTTTCACAAGTACAACTATCTCATGAGCGACAAGCGGCATTACCGAGAGGATCAGAACCAGTCCCCACATAGGAGCGGTCATCTGAACGGTACCGAATACAGTTCTGAGGAACGGTATTTCGGTTACTGCGAGCTGGCCGATGATACCTACCGCAAAAGCAAGTATCATGATTTTGTTGTCGAGATGATTGAATTTAAACAGTGATGTTTCAGTATCACGCATACCGACAGCGTGGAAAAGCTCTGAGACGGCAAGTGTACAGAATGCAAGTGTCTGGGACTGCATCAGTATCTGCTTGTCGGAAAAGCAGTCGATAATATTTCTGAGGCTGCATCCTGTTCCGGATGCTGAAAGCTCTCTGAGCGGAGCGTACAGGAAAGCGATCAGGGTTACAACTGCAATGATAATGCTGTAGAGTCCAACCTTGAAATATCCGCCGTCAGCGAAGATGGATTCTCCGTTTTTACGCGGTTTCTTGTTCATTACGTCCGAGGATGAGTTTGGATCCACGCCAAGAGCAAAGCAAGGAAGCGAGTCGGTGAGAAGGTTTATCCACAGAATGTGTACAGCCTTGAGCGGAGCAGCAAAGCCTGCAGCGATAGCAGCAAACATAACCACTACCTCGCTTATATTTGATGAAAGTGCAAAGAGAATAGATTTCTTTACGTTTTCATAGATGTTTCGGCCTTCCTTGACTGCCTTTTCGATCGTGGTAAATTTATCATCCTGAAGGACAATATCTGCGGCGCCCTTGGCAACGTCAGTACCTGTTATACCCATTGCAACACCTACGTCAGCCGCCTTGAGTGACGGAGCATCGTTTACGCCGTCGCCGGTCATTGAAGCGATATTGTTGTTAGCCTGGATAGCCTTTACTATCTTTACCTTGTGTTCCGGAGAAACTCTTGCAAATATTGAAAGTCCGGAAACTCTGTTACGGAGATCTTCGTCGCTCATTTCGTCAAGCTCGTGACCCATTACACATTCATCAGGTCTTTCAGCTATACCGAGCTTTTTGGCAATTGCAAGGGCAGTATCCTTGTGGTCGCCCGTGATCATGACTGTCTTGATGCCTGCTCGTTTGAATGTCTTTATAGACTCGACAACTTCAGGTCTTTCCGGATCTATCATACCTATCATACCGATATAGGTAAGACCCTGTTCAACGGCATCTTTGTTATCCTCACGTATTGCAAGAGAAAGTACTCGCAGTGCCTCATAGGACATTTCTGACATAGCGTTTGATATGAGGACTATATCATCATTTGTTATTTCACGTACAGTGCCGTTTACCCTGATGTGAGTACAGCGCGTGAGGAGCTCGTCAGTTGAGCCTTTGGTGTATGATATTATCTTTCCGTCTCCGATGGTGTGAACGGTTGTCATGAGCTTTCTGTCTGAGTCGAAAGCTTTCTCGTTGATACGAGGGACTGACTTTTCAACGACGGACTTTTCTATGCCATATCTCTTAGCAAAGGCTACGAGAGCGGTCTCGGTAGGATCTCCTACTTCGGTTCCGTCGGAAGCAATGGAGGCGTCGTTGCAGAGCATGAAACCTTTGATGAGTGTATCGTGTGCTTCAGTATCAAGAGTATCAAGATCGATGTATTCACCGTTTTCAAACGCTCTTACAACGGTCATTTTATTCTGGGTGAGTGTACCCGTTTTATCGGAGCAGACATAGCTTACTGCGCCGAGGGTCTCTACAGCAGGCATGTTCTTTACGATAGCATTTATCTTTGCCATTCGCTGCATACCGAGAGCAAGCACGATGGTAACGATTGTAGGGATACCCTCCGGGATAGCGGCAACTGCAAGAGAAACAGCTGTCATGAGAAGTTCGAGTACTTCTCTGCCCTGAAGTATGCCGATCAGGAATACTATGGCGCATATAACGATAACTGCAATGCCGAGAGTACGGCTGAGTTCGTTCATGCCTTTCTGGAGAGGAGAAGGTTTTTCTTTTTCCTGTCCTACCATATCGGCTATCTTGCCTATCTGCGTGTTCATTCCCGTATGGATAACCTCACCGATACCGCGTCCGGCTGTTACAACCGTTGTCATATAAGCAAGGTCAAGACGGTCACCTATACCGGTCTTTTCATCCGGTACAAATTTTTCGTCCTTTTCAACCGGGACAGATTCACCGGTAAGTGCTTTCTCGTCCATCATAAGGCGTGCGGTCTCAAGAAGTTTAAGATCAGCAGGTACCTGTTTTCCCGCTTCAAGGACTACAATATCGCCTGTAACAAGTTCTTCTGAAGATATTTCTCTCGTTTCGCCGTCACGAATAACGGTGGCTTTCAGTACGGACATTTTCTTCAGTGCGTCAAGTGCTCTCTGAGCCTTACCTTCCTGCACTACTCCTATTACTGCGTTGGCTATGACGATAACAAGCATAATGGCTGCTTCGCCGTAATCACGGAGAATGATCGATATTATAATAGCCGCTCCGAGTATTGCGTTGGTAAAATTGAGTATCTGTGCGAGAAACATCTGAAATACTGTTTTCTGCTTTTCCTCTTTCAGACAGTTACGTCCGTTTTCCTTCAGACGTTTTTCGGCTTCTGCCTGTGTAAGCCCCTTAAATGTACTCATAACTGTATTAACTCCCTTTCATCAGATGTTAAACATCTTCTTTTTAGTATATCATAGAAATATAAATATAACAAGTACCGTTATATATTGTCATAAAGAAAAAGCTCATGATATAACAGGAACTGACATCAGAAAAATCCGAATTTCTTCATTGCGTTGTATATTCCGTCTTCCGATATATCATCAGTTACGTAATCCGCATACGGTTTCAGCTTATCTCCGTTGCCCATCGATATAGATGTGCTCACTGCACTGAACATCGGAAGATCGTTAAGGCTGTCACCTATTGCATATGCCTGCGATTTTTCCATACCGTAGTGATCTAGAACCATTTCTATACCGGTAGCCTTTGAACACGGTTTCGGAACTATCTCGGCAAATACGGGACCGCGGTCGATCCAGTAATAATCCTTGTCGAGCTCCCTCATAAGTCGTTCCAGATCGGTATGTTCGTCGAACACGACAATGAACTTATCAAATGAAAAATCATCATCTTCCGTACAATGGTCAATATTCTTGCCCTGAGAAGCGAAATTTTCCCTGATTCTATCTATTACAGGTGATCTTCTCATGGTAAAATCAAAAAGAACACAGTCCTTTCGTTCATACATCGGAACTGCATTGCAGGAACGGATCAGCTCCACAGTTTTCATGCACAGTTCCTTATCCAGTTTGTTATACCAGATCTGCTCCCCTTCACACTCGACCATTGTTCCGCATCCGTAAACGTACCCGTCAAATTCCAGACTTCGTACATCGTCATCAACGTTCACATACGGCCTGCCGGTATTTATATATAAAAGATTCCCCGCCTTCCGCGCAAGTTCAAGTGCCTTAAGAGTACTTTCCGGCACTTTCGCACCGTGCACTTCAGGTATAAGCGTTCCGTCTATATCAAAAAACATTATTTTCTTCAATGAATTTACCTCGGTTCTGTATCTGTTAATATTATACTGTCTTTACTTCACAGTTGAGATTTCAGTCTTAATGATAATTTTACCATTTATTTGGCTTGCCGTCAAGTAGGAAAACGGAGTTTTCATTTAAGCTTTCCTGCTTTTACGCTTTACACAGACATACAAATATGATACAATTAAATGGTAAATTACTTAAAATAACAAAGCAGAAAGAAGGAAATAGAATGAGCGAAGTTATCGAACGCTTTTTAAGATATGTAAAAATAGAAACAACATCATCGGAAACAAGTGAAACAGCACCGAGTACAGCTATCCAGCGTGATCTTGCATCACTGCTTTATAAGGAACTCACTGATATGGGAGCGTCTGATGTTTACTACGATGAGGAACACTGTTATGTGTATGCGAAGATACCGGCTTCGAATGGATATGAAAACAGAAAAACTCTCGGATTTATCGCACATATGGATACATCTCCGGAAGCATCCGGAAAAAATGTTAAGCCTCGTATAATTGAAAACTATGACGGTGAGGATATTGTCCTTAACAAAGAACTGAACATTGTACTGGAAACCGCAAAATATCCTGAAATTAAGGCATATAAAGGTCAGAGGATCATCGTTACCGACGGAACAACGCTGCTTGGTGCAGATGACAAAGCCGGAGTCGCTGAGATAATGGCAATGGCAAACACTCTCCTCTCCCATCCGGAGATCCCGCACGGACCGGTCGCTGTTGCTTTTACTCCTGATGAAGAGATCGGTGCCGGTACCGTTAATTTTGACATGGAACGCTTCGGTGCTGATTACGCCTATACGGTTGACGGCGGCGGAATCGGTGAACTGGAATATGAAACATTCAATGCTGCTTCAGCAGTAATAGAAATAACCGGCGTGAACGTTCACACCGGCGAAGCCAAAAACAAGATGATCAATGCCGCTCGAATAGCTGCAGAATTTGATTCAATGCTCCCTGCTGAACAGCGGCCGGAATTTACCGAGGGGCGCGAGGGATTCTATCATCTTATGGGTATTGAAGGAAGCACGGAAAGTGCGAAACTCGTTTATCTCATACGTGATCACGACAGAATGATCTTTGAAAACCGCAAAGCCATCATGTACGGCATCGGCGACCAGCTTGATTTCCGCTACGGCGCCGGAACAGTTAAAGTAAATATAAAAGATACTTACTACAACATGCGTGAAAAGATAGAGCCGGACTTCATGTTCCTCATCGACAACGCCTGCGAGGTAATGAAGGGACTCGGCATCGAACCGAAAATCCAGCCGATCCGCGGCGGCACAGACGGCTCCGCCCTCTCCTTCCGCGGCCTCCCGTGCCCGAACATCTGCACCGGCGGCCACAACTACCACGGCAGATTCGAATACTGCTGTGCCGATTCGATGGAAAAGATTTCGGAGATATTGATAATGCTGACTGCGAAGTGAGATTATTATTTCAGAAACGACTGCATATTACAACTAACGGGGTTATGAAATATTACTCCGTTTTTTAAGGGGGATTAAAAATGATACATTATCATAATAATATAAAGAAAATCTTTATATTGATAATGGCACTGATATACATATTATTAGGCATGTGCTTCCCAGTCATTTCCTTTGATCTAACAGCTGGCATCGTTCATGCGGAGGAAACCAGTTCAAACGACAGCGAACTGTCACGAGGAAGTACCGGGGACAATGTAGTATGGCTACAGGAATCGCTTAACGAACTGCTCGATGCAGGACTGACGGTTGACGGAAGCTTCGGTGAAGCCACCGAAAACGCCGTTATCGAATTGCAGAATGGACACGGCCTTCATCCAGACGGTGTTGCGGACAAGGTTACTATAACGATGATAAAAGAACTGCTAAAAAAGAAAAGGCCTAGTGAAACGACTACTGCAATTACTATCGACACATCTTCCGATAATACATCGGAAAACCTTACCGAATTATTTGACCAAACTAAAAGATTCCCCGAACCTTCGCCTTATGATATAAGAAATATTCCTGCTAAGAAGAAGGGGCACCTGTTCAGCGGATATTGGTCTGAATACTTTATTACGCTGAAAGATGTCGTATTGCATCCAAAAGCTATGCTTGCTCCTGTTAAACAAAACGGTTCGATACTATTAGTACTCTGTGGTGTTATCGTACTGTGGGGTATATTCTTTTCACTACCTATTGTCTCAGTAATATTCGTACACCCGGACGGACGAGAAGAAGAAGGTTGTTTGCCTATTATAAGCAAAAACTTTTATAAGCTTACATTGATGGTGCTGGGTGTCATTTTCCTGCTTATGCCATTTTTTAGTGATACAGATTATATCAGAACATATTCATACGCAGGCTGGATATCGACAATTCTGATAGCTGTATTATTTCTGATAATAAGAATTATACTTGGATTTATAGCAGGTGGTCTGATCTTATATGCGATATTTTCTTTGCTTCACAAAATATCTGATGATTTAGCAATAATAGTAGGACTTATCCCTGGAGTTGCTGTTTTCATGATATTCTACTTTCTTCCTTGGCTCATGCAAATGTGGCGTTTATATATGCTATGACAGATAAAAAATAGCGAGGACTTTTGAGGTTCCTCGCTTTTTCTGGTTTATCGGATGTTTGTCATATGATTTGATTTTACGATGTCTCATTCAGATAAAGACTTACTTTATTCTGAATAACTTTCGCAGTTTCTTCTGCTGATAAATCGTCTGAGTAGAAATATGTAAGAAGTTCATTATTTACGATCTCGGAAACTTTTCTGTACATGACATCTGTTACTGCCGGCAGTGTATATATACTGCGGTATGCATTCTCATCATCAGATGTAAAATTTATGTAAGTGTCATTATAAGAGTTTTTTATTTCTTCATCGATCTGACTTTTCATTACAGAAGAATCTGATGAAATGCATGAAATAGATATTGCATCGTTTGAGGATGAATATGTATACTGACCATAGCTGTAATTGGTATTCATGTTGTTTATGACATATTTAATGAATTCCCATGCATTTTCCTTATGCTCTGAACTGCTCGTTATTCCGAAAGAAAGAACAGGAGAAATTAGTCTTGTACCGCCTTTATCTGACGGCCAGCCTGAAACATATTCAACAGATGGTCTGTCACTATATCTTTCTGTAACATTGAAAAAATCATTCAGACATGAGATTTCCGCTCCTACCAGTTTATTCTCTCTGTTTTGGGAATTATCAGATTCGTTTATTTCCTCCGCTTCTTCTTTAGTGATTCCCTCTTCCTTTAAAAATTTTATAAGCGAAATAAACTCATCGTTATCAAAATCACATTTTTTATTTTCAAGATCAACGTGTTCAGTATAATACGGCAGGAGAACACTGCCTGAAATATTATCATAATCGAGATGATAATATGGGAACAGATCTTTGTCACCTGAATCAAGGGACATAAATTCATTATAATCCAGTTTTTCAAGTTTTTCATCTGAAAAAAGTACCGACTGAGTGATCCCTGCAGGAATAGTATACAGGCAGTCTTTATAAGTGAATGCATCGATGATATATTCTGAAATACCATTCAGATCAAACTGAGGATCTGTATCAGCGATCTGTCGCATATCTGTAAACAGACCTTTCATGATATACGATGAGAGATCAAGCTGATCCATCAGTATAATATCAGGAATGTCATTATTGATGATATCTTTTGAAAGCGCATTATCGATTATCTCATTATAGTTCTTTTCACTTTCAGCATCCTCTGAATCATAATAATACTTCGAATAGTCTTTTAAAAGGATATAGCATGTGTCACTTTTCTTATTAAAATCAGCAGCAAGCGATTTCATTGTATATCTATGAGGAACTGCCAGAGTGATGACCTCTCTTGAATTAAGAACAGCAAGACGTTCCTCATCCGCCTTTACAAGTTTGATGCCGTCTATGCCGAGGATTTCAGTATCGCTTATCGGCAGTGATTCACCTACGTGATAGAAGCTGGTTGAAAAATCCGAAAAAGATGCGATCAGCTCTGTTTTTCCTGTATTTTCATTCCAGCCATGAATTTCTGTTTCGTCACAAATGACAATATCATGATCTCCGTATCCGTCCATAAAGGTACACCAGCTGTCATTCCAGGTAAATGATGTAATCTTTTCTCCGATATCATTATGTTCATTATCATATTTAAAAACCTGAACCTGTTCGTCATTATCGCTGTACGTCTGAATAACAGTGTATACAGTATTGTCACTGTTCTGCACCAGCGTAAGTCCGTAGTGTTCATCATAAACTTCAGGAATAATTGTTTTTTTCAGATTTCCGGAAGTATCATAGACCATAATACACGCATTGTCTTCTTCGTCCGGATAAACTATCATCAGTTCGCCGGATGAATTCATTACCATCCTGCCGGTGTATGCTTCAAAATGAAGTTCAGGCAGCCTGAAAAGCAGAGTGTCATTACCGTCTTTTTCATGGCGGTATACTGAATTGCTGACAGATTCGTATGTATATCCGTCTTCAGATCCTTTCAGCATGTGTTCAGCAGAAATATAATAGAAAGTACCGTCAGGTGAAATGCATGATGCTCCGTTTCCTTCGCAGTCTGTTATAACTGTTTCACCCGTTTTTCTGTCGATCTCATACAAAGATGCAGTTCCTGCATCCGCAAGAGCTACGTAAAGACTGTTTCCGCTCATATACGCAGATCTGTAATTAGAACCGAGCTTAGGAAGCGTGTCGTCAGACACTATGAGTTCCTTACTGTCATCTTCGTAGTGATAGCCGTAGATACCGTCCGAACATACAAATACCATATCATAGTAGAGGGATGGTCCTATGAATTCATTAACGCCGTACAGATCATACATGTGCACAAGATCACCGGTCTTCGGATCGATGACATCAACAGATTGCTGACTGGTCAGGACAACGTTCCCGTCTTTGTCAGTGAAAAAGCCGGTGACTATATCTCCAAGAGGATTTTCACCGGTGAGTTTTGTCAGTTTGTCATTTCCGTCTATAGCAAAAACAGTGTAATACTCATATTTTACAGTCAGTAACAGATAGATTTTCCCGTCGTCAGAAATACAGATATTATTCAGGCAGAGCTCTTTTGACATCTGATCTGATAAATCGATTTGTTTTACAAGGTTAAGAGACGAATCGAAACATTTAAGTATATTATCGCGGTCTATTAAGTATATGTTTCCGGATGAATCTGCTTTGGAATTCCAGACAATTTCTGCGTCTGCGGTTTTCCTGTTACCGCTCTGTAAATCATATGAAATAATTTTATTCCATTCATCTCCAATACCGGAATACACTATTCTCTTGTCATCACGGTAAATTATGTCCTGCGCATCAATTTTATCATGATCGTCAGCGATAACAGAAGAATCAGTCATATTTACGATATAGCCGCTGGTTCCTGATGTATATACATCATCTTCAGTTACAGGCTTGATATAGTATATTTTTTCAGCAGAAGCAGCAGCAGGATGTGCTCCGGTAAGGTCTTCATTGCATACCTGTACTTCATCATAGAAAAGTGTTATAGTATCATACCCGCTCGGTTTCTTTTTCCACGTAGTATTTTTGATCTCTTTTTCTGCTGTCGAATTACCGGAATTAAGCGGCTCTCTGACTTCTTTACCGCACGATGCAGCTGTAACCGCCAGCAACAGCGCAAGTATTAAGCTTATTGATCTCTTTATTTTCATTTATTTTTCCTTTCGTTCATATACACAATGCATTCTTTATACCGGCCAGAGGTTATCCTTCACCGGAAGTGAAGTTCTGACTGAATTGGATTTAGTACAGTCATACGCCAGTATTCCGAAATAGGATGTCTCCCCGCCCTCTGATGAAACCTTAATGAAATCAGGAATATCTTCCGGCACACGAAGCTTTTGGCTTACGGTATAATCCAGTTCAAAGAAATTCACAGGAATAAGTTCACTGTTTCTTCTGACAAATGCGTGAAGTTCTCCTGTTTTAACATCAAACTCAGTATCAGCGTCAAGCGCTTCTCTGACTGTAATGCCGTCGATTTTTACAGGAGCATCTTTGTTCTGAAATTTGGAAACGATCTTCTGGAAACCAGAGCGGGAATTCGCGTCGCCTTTAAAAAAATCTGTTTCAGTTAATTTCAAAGCTTCCTCTTCGGTGATACGTTCGTTAGTGTGGAGAAGGTAATTGATATTTCCCTCTTTATCATATCCTGCAACATAGGCGTCTTCGGTAAATACGGTTTTACCGCCTGCGGAAATTACTTTTACAAACAACTCTTTTCCTTCTGTCTCGGTGATCTCATACGGGATAAGGCCAAGGGAAAGAAGAATTCCGGCCTCAGGAGTATTATAGTTTTCCACTTCAGGAGCTTTTACAAACTTTCTGTAATTTTCGCTGCTGTCGAGGGGGATGCTGATGAAACCGAAGTCAGCGCGGTCTTCATTGAATTCATCAATGCTTTTCTGAAGCTCTTCATCATAAACGGCCTCAGAAAAGCTTGTTTCAGTGTCATCAAAAGATTTGTTACTGTTGAGCTGACCGTAAACCGGCAGTGCGATACAAAATACTGCAGCCAGCGAAGCACATACAGTGATGATCTTTCCCCTGGTGTTATGTTCTTTATTCTTTACGGCTACAATTATTTCGCCGGACATTTCGTTATGAAACTGCAGATCTTCAGGCACTTCCGAGCCTAAAAGATTTCCAAGCATTTTATCCAGACGTTCGTCGTTATACTTACTCTTCATGTTCCATCTCCTTCCTTAAAAGTACTTTCGCCGCGTTAAGACGTGATTTTACTGTCCCTGTCGGTATACCGAGAATTTCAGCTGTTTCTTTTTCGGAATAGTCATTGAAATATCTTAAAACAACTACCACGCGGTATTTTTCAGGCAGTCGTTTTACAGCTTTAAGCAGTTCTTTATATTCTTCATGAGTCGCTGTATCATCATCGTCCGGTATCATTTCAAAGAATTCATCATGCTCATCGTTTGATCCGAACAGCAGCGGCCTTGAATTATACAGTCGTCTTAGCGTGGATTTATAGGTGTTCACACAGATCCTGAATATCCATTTTTCAAATTCCTGCGAGGCATCATAGGTTTTGTAATACTTAAGTGCTCTGAGACAGGTGTCCTGAAAAAGGTCAGCAGCATCGTGATGATCTCTGCAGAGGTTGATGCAGAGACGTGACAGTCGTTCTCCGCATTTTTCAATATGTTCGCTGATATCAGTTTTGCTTTTCAAATGCTGCTCCTTTCCTTGTTTTGAAGTCCTTCATTATATATTACTCATTCGCTGCCCTAAAAGTTCGGTGAATTTCAAAAAAAATTTCTCCGAATTAATTTCCTGTACATAAAAAAAGCGGGGATGTTCCCCGCTCTTATCTTATTTATTTTTTCCTTTGTCTTGTCTTACCGGTTTTCACGTAAAACTCCTTCTTTTCCTCATACAGCATTTCATCGGCCTGGTGGTAAAGGGAGTCTATCGTGCTTCCCTCTGATTTCATAGCGTAGCCGATGGAACAGGTGTAAGGAGTTTCAGAGACTTCAGCTCTGATACGTTCGATGAGTGATTTGACCTCATCTTCGCCGGAACCTATGCAGAGAATTACGTATTCGTCGCCGCCTATTCTGTAGACGCGCTGTCCTTTTTTATGGGCTGCCGTCCAGAAACAGTCTGCCAGTGCCTTGAGTGCAGTATCTCCGGCTACATGGCCTTCGCTGTCGTTTATTTCCTTTAAGCCGTTCATATCCATTGTTATAACGGCTGTTACATCGTTGATATATTTATCCGCATCGGAATAATAGGTCTGACGGTTTAAAAGTTTTGTCAGCGGATCGCGCTTTGTGAACTGCTGAAGCAGATAAACGTAGTAAAGCATGATGTCGACTGCAATTGTAATGTTGAACCAGTGCAGATCGGCTGTTTCAACGAACAGAGGTGCAACGAGGCAGAACAGCGAAGTGAGAGCCATGTAGAACAGTATTCTGTAATCTTCTTTTTGTTTTCTGCCGCTTTTAAATACGTTTATGAGGAGATAAGTAAGATAAAGTGCATTGATGAAATAGGTCAGATATCCAAGAGTTCCTCTGTGGAAATGGTTATTTTCATCTATGGTGAAAACGATACCGGTCGGTATTGAAATGAAACACAGTGCTGCGTTGAGGATCGCAGGAAACAGAAGATAAGCTTTCTGTTTCGGGTAAACGATCATAACTATATTTACAAGAATAAATGCAATAAGCGAATAGCATACGGCACTCAGTACAGGCCTGAGAATACTGAAATTCTCCTGATTTCCGAGATAAGTTTCAATGTAACAGGCCACTGAGTATAAAAGAAGCATAACATTGGTAGCAGCAATCCGGTTTACCATTCTTTTTTCAAGATGTATTTCAGAAGTCAGAGCTATAGTCATTCCCAGAATAAGGATCAGCATTCCCCAGTGGTCAGAAAAATAATCAAATACAGACATACAATTCCCCCTTTATATCAATAATACCCATAAATCAGGCAAAAAAGTCTGCGGGGCTTCGCCCCGTGCCCCACGCTGATTTATGAATAAATCAGCGGTTTCTTAACTTTACAGACATGATTTTATTCACCGGTCATAGCGAGAAGTTCAGCTTCGGTAAGTATTGTAATACCAAGTTCTTCAGCCTTTGTAAGCTTGCTTCCGGCTTCTTCACCGGCAACAACGTAGTCAGTTTTCTTTGAAACTGAAGAGGAAACCTTACCGCCCATGTCTTCTATGATCTTTTTGGCTTCATCACGTTTGAGAGTAGGAAGAGTTCCTGTAAGAACGAATACTTTACCTTCCAGCTTATCACTCTTCTTACTTGAGGCGTATGTGAAATTAAGTCCGTGGGTGCGGAGCTTTTCTATAAGGGCAACAAGATGAGGTTCCCTTAGTGCTTCATAGACACCCTGTGACATGACATCTCCGAAGCCGTCGATTGAAGAAATTTCGGTAACATCTGCATTCATGATAGCATCAAGGCTGCCGAACTTTTCGCACAGAAGAACAGCCGCTCTTGCGCCTATGTTTCTTATTCCAAGACCAAAAACAAGTCTGTCGAGTGTATTTGATTTTGAAGCCTCGATAGCTTTAATAAGATTTCCGGCTGATTTTTCCTTGAAACGGTCAAGTGTCATAAGCTTTTCTGCTGTAAGATCATAAAGATCAGCAGCCGAAGAAATTAGCTTGTTGTCTACAAGAAGTGCAACAATAGCGTCGCCGAGACCGTCGATATTCATGGCAGGTTTGGATGCAAAATGAATAATGTTCTTAAGAAGCTGAGCCGGACATGATGTGTTCGGACATCTTAATGCACTTTCCTCGTCTACATGGATCGCCTTTGTTCCGCAGACCGGACAGACTTCAGGAAGAGTATACGGAACTGAACTGTCAGCGTGCGAAACGGAATTAAGAACTTCCGGAATGATATCTCCTGCTTTTCTTACAGTGATGGTATCGCCTATGCGTATATCCCTGTCGGTAATGAACTGCTGGTTATGAAGCACGGCACGGGAAACGCTTGTTCCGGCAAGAAGAAGCGGATCAAATACGGCTACCGGTGTAATGGCACCTGTTCTGCCGACATTTACTTCAATGCTTCTGAGAACGGTCTGTTTTTCCTCCGGCGGGAATTTATAAGCCACTGCCCACTTAGGATATTTTGAAGTAGCTCCCATGATATTGCGCTGATTAAAATCATCAACCTTGATAACGACGCCGTCTATGTCAAAAGGATAAGTCGCACGGTTTGCACCTATTTTGTTTATTTCAGCTTCTATCTGTTCATACGTTGTACAAGGAACATAGCTTGGAATAGTCTTGAAACCAAGTTCCTTTATGTAGTCAAGTGATTCCTTGTGTGATGAAACTGCCTTGCCTTCATTCTGTTGAATGTTAAACACAAAGATATCAAGCTTTCTTTCTGCAGTGATCTTCGAACTCTTCTGTCTGAGAGAACCGGCTGCAGCATTACGAGGATTCTTGAAAGGTGTTTCATCATTGAGTTCCTGCTTTTCGACAAGCTTGAAAAAGCTTCCACGCGGCATGTATACCTCACCTCGTACTTCAAGAAGCGGGATCGAGCTGTCGATTTTTAACGGGATAGATCTGATGGTCTTAAGGTTGGCTGATACATCTTCGCCTGTGAAACCGTCGCCTCTTGTGGAACCGATAAAAAATTCTCCGTCATGATATTCCAGTGATACCGAAAGACCATCTATCTTTGGTTCAACGATAAATACAGGAGATGTGAGTTCGGAGATACATTTTTCTGTAAACTCCTTTACCTGCTCAAACGAGAAAACGTCCTGAAGACTTCCCATCTGTACCTTATGCGGTACTTTTGCAAAAGTATTCAAAGCTGTACCGCCGACACGCTTAGTCGGTGAGTTTTCAGACGCAAGCTCCGGAAATTCTGCTTCAAGTTTTTTAAGTTCCTGCATGAGCATGTCATATTCATAGTCATCCACGGTAGGATTATCAAGCACGTAGTATGCGTGATTATGTCTGTTTATTATTTCAGTGAGCTCATCGACTCTGTTTTTGGCTTCATTAATGTCCATTCCAGTATCTCCTTTATAAACACATTCAGGGAACTGCGAAAACCACTCGGCAGTTCCCTAGAAAAATTATCCGTAAATTTCATTGAAGAAGCATGAATAGCTTCCTGTGTGACACGCAACGCCGGTCTGTTCGACATTTACAAGAAGCGTGTCATTGTCACAGTCACCGTAAATGGATACGACTTTCTGAAGATGACCGCTTGTCGCGCCCTTGTTCCAGTATTCCTGACGTGAGCGGCTCCAGAACCATGTGTATCCTGTTTCAAGTGTCTTCTTAAGACTTTCCTTGTTCATGTATGCAAGCATAAGAACGGTTTTTGTATTTACCTCATAGCAGATTGCCGGGATAAGTTCTCCCTTTACAAAGAATTTGTCGAGGTCATTAAGATCGATCTTTACCATGTGTTCTCCTTATTATCTTACTATAACACCTTTGTTTCTGCAGTAGTCCTTTACCTCGCCTACTGTAAGTTCCTTAAAGTGGAAGAGTGATGCTGCAAGAGCAGCTGTCGCTCCCGTTTTTTCGAAAACCTCATAGAAGTCATTTATCTTTCCGGCACCGCCGCTAGCAATAACCGGGATAGAGCAGTTGTCGCACACAGCCTTAAGCATTTCAATGTCAAATCCGGCCTTTGTTCCGTCAGCATCAATGGAATTGAGACAGATCTCACCGGCACCGAGTTTTTCGATAGTGTGTACCCAGTCTATAAGATCAAGATTCATATCAACACGGCCGCCGTTGATATATACAGTCCACTTGTGATCAGCGATCTTCTTTGCGTCAATACCGACACATATGCACTGGCTTCCGAAAATATCGGCACCTGCTCTGATAAGATCAGGGTTCTTTACAGCCTGTGAGTTTACTGATACCTTGTCCGCACCTGCTCTGAGTGTTTCACGGATGTCATCAACTGTCTTGATGCCGCCGCCTACTGTAAGAGGGACAAAAACCTTCTTTGCAGTTTCACGTACAACATCAAGAAAAACTCCTCTGCCTTCAAAGGAAGCAGTAATATCATAGAAAACTATTTCGTCCGCACCCTGTCTGTTGTATTCCTCAGCACTGAGAACAGGATCGCCGACTTCCTTTATACCTTCAAAATTAACGCCCTTGACTACCTTTCCGTCGCGTACATCAAGGCACGGTATTATTCTCTTTGCAAGCATCTGTTATTCTCCTTCCGCTACTGCGATAGCCTCTCTCAGATCAAGAGTTCCCTTGTAGATGGACTTGCCGCAGATAGTTCCGTAAAGGTTCATTGCTTTACAGATCTTAATGTCTTCAATAGTGTGAACACCGCCGCTTGCGATGATATTGCACTGCTCATCAGTGCCTTCAGTAAGAGCTTTAAGCTGCTCGGCATTGACTCCGGAGAGTGTTCCGTCCTTTGAAATATCTGTAAAGATAAAATACTTTACACCGAATTTTATCATTATATTTGCAAGCTGGATGTAGTTCACGTCTGATCCTTCAAGCCATCCTTCGGTAGCTACCATACCGTTCATGGCGTCGATACCGACTACTATCTTTTCGCTGCCGAACTTATCAATAGCTTCCTTTACAAGCTTAGGGTTCTTAAGTGCAACTGAGCCGAGAATAACCCTTGAAATTCCCATTCGGAGATATTCATCAATAGTTTCAAGACTTCTGATACCGCCGCCGAGTTCTACCTTAAGTCCTGTCTTTTCAGCAACGTCAGTGTAGATCTTTGTGTTTACAGGTCTTCCCTCTTTGGCGCCATCAAGGTCAACCATGTGGATCCATTCGGCACCTGCCGCTTCAAATCCCTTAGCGGTTTCAAGATAGTCAGAAGCAACTTTTTCTACAGTACTGAAGTCACCTTTGAAAAGTCTTACGCAGTTTCCGTCTTTAATATCTATAGCTGGAAGTATTATCATTTTATAAGCCCTCCGAAGTTTTTAAGTATCTGTAATCCGGTGCTTCCGCTCTTTTCAGGATGGAACTGAGCACCGTAGACGAATTTGCCGTCTGTAACAAGTGCCGGTACCTTATCCGGATATTCACAATACGCAGCAATGTTTGCATCGTCACAGTAAGCCTGGAATGAATGAACGAAATAAACGTACTCATCATTGCCAAGTCCGTTCATAAGAGGACAGTCATTAAGCTTTTCAAGCTTGTTCCAGCCCATGTGCGGGATGATGTAACCCGGAGCAATGATCTTATCAACTTTACCGCCTATAAGTCCGAGGCCGTCTGTTTCCTCAAACTCATAGCTTTTTTCAAAAAGCATCTGCATTCCGAGGCAGATACCGAGAAGAGGCTTTTTCTTTGCTTCTTCCTTTATAACACCGATAAGGCCGGAATTTCCGAGCATCTTCATAGCTTCCGGAAATGCACCTACACCCGGAAGGATGAGTGCATCAGCATTTATAAGATCATTCTTATCAGAAGTAAGCTTGTTTTCAAAACCCAAGTAGTCCAGTGCATTCTTAACGCTGAAAATGTTGCCAGCACCGTAATCGATAATTGCGATCATCAGAGAACTCCTTTCGTGGAAAGTGTCTTTCCGCTTTCAGTGATCTCCACTGCTTCCTTAAGAGCGTGTGCGCAGGACTTGTAGATAGCCTCGCACTTGTGGTGATCGTTTGAGCCGTACATGAGGTTTATGTGCATTGTTATGCCTGCATTGAACGCAAATGCCCTGAAGAATTCCTCAGTAAGGCATACGTCATAGCCTCCGCAGCTCTGGTTTGTAAATTCCGCGTTGAACACGAGGAATGGTCTGTTGCTAATGTCAAGGCTTGTCATGGCAAGTGATTCATCCATAGGAATGTAGAAAGTACCATAACGTTTAATACCTGATTTGTTTCCCAGAGCAGCTGCAAGAGCCTGTCCGAGGGCGATTCCAGTGTCCTCGACTGTGTGGTGGCCGTCAACGTGAAGATCTCCCTTTACGTTTATATCCATGCTGATGCCGCTGTGAACTGAAAGCGCTGTGAGCATGTGATCGAAAAATCCGATACCGGTATCGATATTTGCTGTTCCCTTTCCGTCAAGCGTAACTTTTATCTTAATATCAGTTTCACGTGTTGTACGTGTAACTGTACCTGTTCTTTCCTTTATCATTTCAGGATCTCCTTAAGAGCTGCAAAGAGCTCGTCCATTTCTTCAGGTGTGCCTACCGTGATTCTGAGGTGATTGTTTATTCTCGGCTTGTTCCAGTATCTGACGAAGATCTTCTTTTCCTTAAGAGCCGCAAAGATCTCTGAAGCAGGTTTTGATTTGTGTGAAGCAAAAATGAAGTTGCTCTTTGAGTCAGTGAATTCAAAACCGAGCTCAGCAAGCTTTTTCTTTGAATATTCTCTTGTTTCCACGATCTTCTTTACTGTACTTACAAAGTATTCTTCATCTTTTATAGCCTCGGCACCGCAGAGCTGTGTAAGAGGTGTCATTGTATAGGAATTGATGGAGAACTTAACGTCATTCATGTACTTAATGAGCTTTTCACTGCCTATAGCATATCCTATCCTCATGCCTGCCATTGAACGGGACTTTGAGAAAGTCTGGATAACAAGCAGATTCTCATACTTATCTATAAGTGAAAGAGCACTTTCAGCACCGAAATCAACGTAAGCTTCGTCGATTATAACTACTGAATCAGGATTTGCCTTAACGATATCCTCTATCATTGAAAGGCTTTCCTCGCAGCCTGTAGGTGCATTAGGATTAGGGAAAATGATTCCCCCGTTCTCACACTTGTAGTCTGCAGGATCTATCTTAAAATCAGCTGTAAGCGGCTTCTGAACAAACGGTATCCTGTAAACATCTGCCCAAACATCATAGAATGAGTATGTTATGTCAGGGAAAAGTACCGGCTTTTCTGAATTGAAGAATGTAAGAAAAGCAACTGAAATAACATCGTCTGAACCTACGCCAACAAATACCTGTGAGGGCTTTACGTTATATCTTTCTGCAATGGCATCAACGAGAACTGTCGCATCCGGATCAGGATAGAGTCTCATTTTATCGCAGTTATATTCGTCAAGTATCCTTTTTACCTTTGGTGAAGGAGGATACGGGTTTTCATTGGTATTAAGCTTTATTACTTTTTCTTTCGGCTGTTCGCCCGGAGTGTAGGGTACTACCTTACGTACATTATTCTCCCATGAACCTGTTGACATAATTTTCGCTCCTTAAAAATACTTGCCTCTTCACTGTTATGATTTTTCATAAACTTTGAAGAGAAATCCGGAAATGTTTCCGGATTCCGTCATGCATCATTCAAATCTTACCTTGATAGCATTGGCGTGAGCTGTAAGACCTTCTCTTTCAGCGATGAGAACAATATCATCCTTTGCTTCTTCAAGAGCTTCACGTGTGTAGTAGATAAAGCTTGAACGCTTTGTAAAGCTCTGAACACCGAGCGGTGAGAAGAATCTTGCTGTTCCGCTTGTAGGAAGAACGTGATTAGGACCTGCGTAGTAGTCACCGAGTGGTTCTGAAGCGTACTGGCCAAGGAATACTGAACCGGCATTGTCGAGTTTACCGATGTATTCAAGCGGATTTTCAAAGAGCACTTCAAGGTGTTCCGGAGCAATGGCATTTGCTATTTCAACGGCTTTTTCCTTATCCTCACAGATTATAGCTGCGCCGAAGTCTGTAAGTGACTTTTCGATGATCTCTTTTCTTGAAAGGTATTCCATCTGGCGCTTTATTTCGGCTTCAGTCTTTTCAACGAGTGATTCGTCTGTTGTAACGAGTATTGCTGAAGCAAGTTTGTCGTGTTCTGCCTGTGACATGAGGTCAGCGGCCACGAACTTCGGATCTGCTGTGCTGTCAGCGAGAACGAGGATCTCACTTGGACCTGCGATCATGTCGATGTCAACTGTTCCGTAGAGAAGTTTCTTGGCTGTAGCAACGAAGATGTTGCCAGGGCCTACGATCTTGTCAACTTTCGGAATAGTATCAGTACCGTATGCCAGTGCTGCAATGGCCTGAGCACCGCCTGCAAGGAACACTCTGTCAACACCGCAGAGGGCTGCAGCAACAAGGATATCCTTGTTTGGTGTACCGTCCTTAAGAGGAGGTGTGATCATGATGATCTCTTCAACGCCTGCAATCTTTGCAGGAATAGCATTCATAAGAACGCTTGAAGGATATGCAGCTGTACCGCCCGGAACGTAGAGACCAACCTTTGCAAGACCTCTGATCCTCTGGCCGAGAATAACACCGTTGTCCTTTGGTGCTATGAAGCTTTCAGTCTTCTGTCTGTTGTGGAAGTCACTGATGTTTTCGATAGCGTTTAAAAGTGCGCTTACCAGTTCTTCGTCTGCTTCTGTAAGTGCATCGTTGATTACTTCGCGCGGAACTTCAAAGTATTCAGGAAGTTTTCCGTCGAACTTAAGCGTGTATTCCTTTACTGCTTCGTCGCCGTTTTTACGCACATTATTTATTATGTCACTTACAATGTCCGTGATCTTTTTATCTGTTTCAACGTTACGTGCTTCGAGTTCCTTAAGGAACTTGTATTCATCAGTACCGTTTGCCTTTATTTTCTTTATCATTATGTAATTATCCTTTCGATTACTCTGCGATCTTCTTTTCGATTTTTTCAACCAGTGCTTCGATCTCCTGCTGGCGCATCTTCATACTTACTGTATTTACGATGAGTCTTGCGGCGATAGGAGCAATATCTTCCTTAACTTCAAGACCGTTTTCCCTGAGAGTTGTACCTGTTTCAACGATATCAACTATACCGTCGGAAAGGTCGAGAAGCGGAGCAAGCTCAACTGAGCCTTCGATCTTGACGATTTCAACGTCCATACCCTTTGCTTCAAAGAAGTTTCTTGCTACGTTAGGGTACTTTGTGGCAATGGTCTTTACTCCGAAACCACCGTAAAAGTTTACGCCCTTCTTGCCTGCGAGAGCGAATTTGCACTTTCCGAATCCTAAATTAACTATTTCAAAGAACTTGCCCGGCATTTCCATGATAGTATCCTTGCCGACAACGCCGAGGTCACATACGCCTCTGTCAACGTATGTGATTACGTCAGCAGCCTTTGCAAGAACTACTTCAAGATTTGCATCAGGAATGCTTAAAATAAGCTTTCTTCCTTTTTCATGTACCTCAGTACAGTCGAAACCGAGGCTTTCGAGAAGTCCTACTGTATCTTTTTCAAGTCTGCCCTTTGTAAGAGCTATCCTTAATGGTTTAGACATTTTATTACACTATCCTTTCGGTTGACTTATATCTCTCTGATGTTTTCGCCTACTGAAATGATCTTTTCGATTTTTACTTCAGCAGCATATTTTCTTACCTTGTCAATGTCATTAAATGCACCGAGTTCTACTTTCATTCCTTCAGCTCGAAGCTTGCGTGCGTGAAGAACAGCCTTCATCTCGAAGCCTTTTTCGGCAAAGACGATTGCTTCAACTTCGCGAACAGCTATTTTTTCGTTTCTGAGTCTGATCTTTGCTACGGCATCAACATTTACTGCAAAACCTGTAGCAGGAACGTCGTAACCGAACTCGGAAATGAGCTTATCGTAACGTCCGCCGGAGATGACCGGTTCGCCGTAACCTTCCATGTATCCCTTAAGTATAACGCCTGTGTAATAGTCAGTCTTGTTTACCATACCAAGATCAACTGTAACTCTTCCCTTAAGGCCGAGTTTTTTGATATCCTTGAAAAGATCCTTAAGGTTAGAAAGTATTGCATCAGTCTTTTCATCAGAGAAAAGCTTTGAAGCCTTTTCAAAAACTTCCTCGCCGCCGAAAAGACGCGGAAGCATTTTAAGAGCCTTTGTAATGCTGTTATCACCGAATGTATCAAGGAAGTCATTAAGAGCAGGATAATTCTTCTCTTCAATGAAATCTCTGATAGTTTCCTTGTCTTCATCGGTTGCACTGAGCTGGTTCATAAGCTCCTTGAAGTAACCGATGTCGCCTATTTCAAGTGAGTAATCACCTGTACTGCATTTTTCAAGAACAGCAGCTGCTGTTTCTATAACTTCAAAATCAGTTATCCTGTCAGATGAACCAATGAGTTCAATACCGGCCTGACAGATCTGATCGCTTCTGCCGCGCATCTGTGTGCTTACATTGAAAGCATACTGGTCGTAGCAGAGTCTGAGCGGAAGTGTCGCTTCCTTAAGTCTTGTTGCTACAACTCTTGCGATAGGCATTGTAGATTCAGGTCTTAAAACAATAAGTCTGCCCTTGCGGTCTACAAGTTTGTAAAGTTCTTCCTGAGGAAAATGTCGTGAATTCAGATTAAAAACATCAAGAAATTCGATGCCAGGAGTAATTATCTCGCTGTATCCTCTTTCCATGAAAACTTCGGAAACAGCCTTTTCAACTGTTCTTCTCATTACACACTCTTTGAATAAAAGGTCGTTTGTACCTTCCGGCGTGATAAGGTTATTATTTTTCATTCTTTTCCTCATTTCTTTCTGTAAAAAATTTGCAGAACGCTTTAGCGTGCTAATATGCTAATATGATAACATAATAATATGAAAAAGTCAAGCTTATAGGATATGCATAAATACTGTCCCTTGAATTTTGTAGGTTTAAATAAAAACAGTCAGGATTCAGGACGGATTATAAGCACCGTGACTATCAGTAAGTTCCGTCGAGTATACGTTCTTTAAGCAGCAGAAGATCTGCTATATTCACTTTGCCATTGTAATCCATATCTGCCTGCGGGAATGAAGTATCACTTAATGATGTTCCGCCCATCATATGCGAGTGCATAATCACAAGATCAGATGCGTTTACTTTCCGGTCTCCGTTAAGATCGCCCTTTATCGGATCATCCTCAGCCTGTCCGGTAAAACAAAGTTCACAGTCATCAACGGAACCGTATCCGCCTGCTTCACCGTTAAGCTCTATCCAGATACCTATTGTATCGCCCTTGTTTGCTGTAAATTCAACTACTGACTTGTTCCATTTGTCATATGCGGTAACGGTACCTTCATCAGAAGCTTTGTGCTCGCCGTTTACCGATATAAGATTTTTGTAAGACGTTTTTTCTCCGGCCAGATAATCGGTAAAACGATATTTTCCGGTCTCAGGTACTGTGTATTCGGCGTAAAGTCCGGTGTATTCAAATGCATTTGCAGAATACCAGTGTGCAGCCTTTCCGCCTTTATGAGTCATCTCATCGTTTATTTCAAACTTTGAATATTCACCGGAAGTTGTGTTTTCTAGTTTCCAGCCTGTTCCGCCGTTTTCGAATCCCGGATTGGTGATCATATTATCAGAGGAAACTGTCTGGTTACCTGATTTGATATGGCTGAAAATATAAAGTGAGTCAAGCGGCTTTCCGTCAGATGAGAACAGCGCCTGATTATCGACAGCAGAACCTCCGTACCACTGTTCTGCATCAGGGCCATATTCGGCCGCGGCTTTTGTCGCCCATCCTGATCCGTTTTTCTCCCAGAGCGCCAGATTGCCGGCATGATCATTTCCGACAGTTATCCAGGCCGGCTCCCAGTAAAAGGCACCTATTCCCTTAGGACCCACATCAGCAACTGCTTCAAACACCTTTGTTACAGCTTCGATCTGACCCTGAACGCTGACATCATAGGAAACGTAATTTCCAAGACCGGAAGCATCGCCGATCGTATTGGCGAACTGGTCTGAATCTTCAAAAGTATTAGCCCATGATGTTTCAGCTACCATGACATATTTGCCGTATTTTGAAGCTACCTTGCTAAGTTCCGAAGTAAGGTTTTCCGGTGTTCCGTGCCAGTAAGGATAGTATGATGAAGCAAATACGTCATAATCAGTTTTATATTTGTCAAGATTACCGGCAATGTAATCAAAGTTTCCCGATTTTTCCGGATTGGTGAAGTGCACAGCCACAAGAACCTTTTTGTCAAAACTTCTTACAGCTGAAGAACCGGCATTCATGATCCTGCAGATATTCTGCCAGTCTTTTTCTCCGCAGAGTCCCCCGTTCGTTTCATTGCCTACCTGGACCATACCGATCTCTACACCGGTATTTTTAAGTTTGTCAAGGCAGTCAGCCGTAAATGTCTTTACAGCGTCACATTTCTGATCAACTGAATAGTTCGCCCATTCCTTCGGAGCTCTCTGCTTGCCCGGATCTGCCCAGAAGTCGGAGTAATGAAAATCCACAAGAAGCTTAAGTCCGTACTTGCTGCATCGTTTTGCAATCTCGACTGCAGTACCGATATCGTTGGCTCCACCGCCGTATGTAAGTCCGGAATTTGTTTCAGGCTTGTTCCATACACGCACACGAATGTAATTTACACCGGCATTTTTAAGAGTAAGAAAAATATCCTGAGGATTTCCGTCCTTATCCTTAAAAACCACTCCGCTCTTTTCAAGAGAAATAACAGAGGAAATGTCAACACCGGCAATTGCTTCACCGCCGTTTACTGTAACACCGTAAAAAGTTACATCTTTGTACTGTGCAGCAGCCAGAACAGATCCGTTGTATGAAAAACTGCTTAACGCAAACGCTGATGCCGCAGCAAGTGCTGCAATTCTTCTTAGCTTCATTTCTTTTAACTCCTTTAAAACTGGTGATTACTTAAAGACCCACGCATTTCTGCATGGGTCATAAGAAAAATATGTACTTACGTTTCTTCTGTACGGGTATTGGCAATAAGGTATTTTTCAAAATCGTCTTCAGATAATGGTTTTGAATATAAATATCCCTGGATTGCGTCGCCGCCGAGTTCACGGATAGTCCACATCTGTTCATTGGTCTCAACGCCTTCTGAAACAGTTTTCAGTCCGAGACTTTTGGCAAGATTGATACATGCACTGAACACTCTCATGTTCTTGAAGTTTGTGATCGCTTTTACAAGTGACATGTCCATCTTGACTATATCAAGCGGAAGAACACTCAGTGTGTTAAGTGATGAATAACCGCTGCCGAAGTCGTCAAGCTCTATTTTATATCCGTTTTTCTGGCATTTGGTAAGTGTTTCTACGAGCTCATCAATCTGGTCCGAGAAAAGTGATTCTGTAACTTCGATGTGAAGAAGCTGCGGAGGAACGTTCATGTCTGTGGATGCCTTGTGAAGATTATCAAAGAAATCAGGTTTCATAAAATCAAGCTTTGAAGCATTGATCGAGATCGGAACCACCTTCAGTCCTTTTTTTATCCACCTGTTAAGATTCTCGCATGTTCTGTTCCATACGAAACTGTCTACTTCTGAAATAAAACCGTTCTGTTCGAAAACAGGGATGAATTCGCCCGGAGACATGAAGCCGAAGTCAGGATGCACCCATCTTATAAGAGCTTCCGCTCCTGTAAGTTCACCTGTGTTTACGTCATGTTTCGGCTGATAGAAAACTCTGAACTGATTCTGTTCAAGCGCTTCCTTCATGCTGTCTACAATACGTTCTTTTTTCCTGTGTTCGGTAAGGACAGATGCCTCATAGTGAACGATAGTCTTGCCGTATTTTCCGCGGATCGTCTGAAGTGCGAGAAGTGCACGGTCACAGGTCTCGGATATTGGTATTCCGTGTTCGATATCTTCATAAATCGCACATCTTATGCGGAGCTTGTTGATGCCTGCATCACCCTTGAAGAATGAATAGGCTTCACTGACGTTAAGTTCAAGCAGTCTGCTGTTTAGCTTTTCGTCCTTGCGGAACAGTGAAACGAACTGGTCACCGGCAAATCTTCCGGCAGCAAGACATTCGTCGCCGATATTACGCATGTATTCGCCTATTGTCCTGAGCAGTGCGTCACCGGCTTCTTTGCCGTTCTTTTCATTATATCCTTTAATTCCGTCAACCTCTGATATATAGATAACGAAATCATCATCCGGATTTTCCTCAAGAATTTTATCAGCAACTCGAAAAAAGGCAAATCTGTTAAAAAGACCGGTTACCTCGTCAATATCGGAAACGATACCTGTCTCAGCATTTTCGCGCAGACTTATAAGGTTGGCTGTCTGCAGAAGAATAAGATTCTGTTTTGTGGAATAAGTTGTAAAAGCTGAAACACCTTCTGCAAGGAATCTCTCTTCTTCGTTTTCAAGCGAATCGTCTGCAATGACAATGACCGGTATCGCTTTGTATTTTTCGTCAGCCTCTGTCTGTCTGATAAACTTTATGCTCTGTTCAGTATCATCTGCTGTATCGATCACCATGAGTGAAATTTCACTGTAATGTTTCTTTAACAGTTCGATACTATCTTTACTGAACGTTGTTTCTATCAGATCATAACTGCCGGAAAACATATCTGAAAAATTATGTTTTCTGGATTTTTCTGATCTTATAACAAACAGAGTCCTTGTTTTTTCCGGACTGCTTACAATCCCCATTTAATCACCCGCTTTAATTATCATGAGTAAATCTGTTATTTCAATGATGCTATGTCGTATACCGGATCAGTGTCAGCTTCATAATCGATGCCTTCTGCTCCAAATCCGAAAAGTGCAAAGAAATCGCTCCAGTATCCGTCAATATCTGCAAGATCCTTAACGTTTTCAGTATTAACTTCGTCCCAAAGCTTTTTAACTTCAGCCTGGATCTCATCTTTCATTTCGAGGTCGTCAAGTCTGATCATTCCGCCCTCATCAGTAACTGCTGAGCCGGCTTTAAGTTTATCTGTGAAAAGTCTTGTCATCTGTTCGATACAGCCTTCGTGAGTGCCGTTCTTCTTCATAACTTTGAAAAGAAGTGAAATGTAGAGCGGAACTACAGGAATAGCTGAGCTTGACTGTGTAACAAGAGCCTTGTTTACCGAAATATATGCTTTTATATCGCTGTATTTAGCTGAAATAGCCTTTGATGTTTCGTAAAGATGCTTCTTCGCCTGGCCGATTGAACCGTTCATGTAGATAGGATGTGTTATTTCAGGACCGAGGTATGAGAATGCTACAGTTACAGCATCCTTTTCAATTGCATCGGCAGCCTTGAGGGCATCCATCCAGTCCATCCAGTCTTCGCCGCCCATTACCTTGATGGTGTGAAGAACTTCTTCTTCTGTTGCAGGTTCGATGGTAACTTCCTTAACTGAATTATCCTTAAGGTCTATAGTTTTGTTAGTGTAGTTTCCTTCTGTTGTCTTGAGTACTGATGAATATACAGTACCGTCAGCAGTTGTTCTTCTCGGAGCTGCAAGGCTGTAAATTACCATGTCAACTTTGCCAAGATCATTTTTGATAAGTTCTATAGTCTGTTCCTTGATCTCTTTTGAAAAAGCGTCGCCGTTGATAGTTTTTGCGTAAAGTCCGTCCCTGTGAGCGAATTCCTCAAATGCAGCTGTATTGTACCAGCCGGCTGATGCAGGTTTCTTTTCTGAACCTTCCTTGTCGAAAATAATGCCTATCGTTGCAGCACCGCTTGAATAAGCTGCAGCAATTCTTGATGAAAGGCCGTAACCCATTGATGAACCGATTACGAGAACTTTCTTTGCACCGCATTCACTTTTATGAGCTTTTGCGTACTCGATGCTTTTAGAAACGATTTTTCTGCATCCTTCAGGATGTGCTGTTGTACAAATAAATCCTCTTGTTTTTGGTTGAATGATCATGTCAGTGTTTAACTCCTTATCTGTAAACAATCAATAAAATACACAATTATTATACCATAAACCGACAGGATAATCAAGTAAATTGACCAAACAATTTTTAAATCATGCTATTGTGCACCTGTAAAAAAAATGTTATAATTATATTTGTGTGCACAGGTATGGTGTATACACTTTAATATTTGAAAATATAATACGGAGCTGATATAAACTCTATGAAACCAGTAAGATTTTATTTTGCTTTATTCTGCGGAAAGCTTACGATACTGCTTCTTAAGATGCTGAAGAAAAGAGCTACCAATTTTCCGGGATCAGTTGTTCTTACACTGTGTCCGGACTTTCTGAAGTATCTTGAAAAGCCTGAAAAAATAATAGCAGTTACAGGTACCAACGGCAAGACAACATGCAGCAACATGCTTCTTGACATTCTTACCGATAACGGCTACGACTGTACAAACAATAATTTCGGCGGCAATGTAGACACCGGTATTTCTGCTGCCCTGCTCAAGGACAGCACTCTCACAGGCAGAGCCACAAAGAAATACTGCGTACTTGAGATAGATGAACGCAGTGCTGTAAGAGTCTATCCTTATGTTCAGCCGGATATTCTTATAGTTACCAATCTTACACGCGACTCATACAAGAGAAACGCACACGTGGAATATATCTTCAATATTCTCAACGATAATATTCCTGACAAAACACATCTTATTCTTAATGCGGATGATCTTATTAGTTCTTCACTGAAGAAAAACAATTCAAGAACCTATTTCGGCATGGAACCTTTCAGCGATGAACAGCTTATTGGAAATAACATAGTCCGCGACATAACAGCATGTCCGGTCTGCAGCTCGCCGCTCGAATACAGTTTTCTGCGCTATAATCATGTAGGACGTGCAAAATGCTCGAAGTGTGATTTCTGTTCTCCTGAGCCTGATTTTGACACAACAGAGCGTGTATTTACACCGGACGGCCGTGCGGACATCAAGGTTCTTCATGAGGGAAAGACTGAAGAATATAATGTTCCGTGCGAAAACACGATCAACCTTTACAATGCAACAGCTGTTACAGCGGCTCTCAGGACATTCGGATTAACTGAAGAACAGCTTGCCGCTTCGTTCAGGAAAATAAACGTTGTCCGTTCACGTTACGACGTTACCGAGGAAAAAGGCAGAACTCTCAAATGCATCATGGCAAAGGGGCAGAACCCTGTTGCCTGCTCGCACTCGCTTAACATTGCAAGAAATACTCCTGACACTGCCGTTATTCTTCTCTGGGATGACTATTATGACAGAAAGGAAACTTCGGAAAATACAGCGTGGTACTATGACGTTGACTTTGAATTTCTTGTAAATGACAATATAAAGCAGATAATCGTTGCCGGAAAACGTGCAGGCGACCTGCTTTTAAGACTTCTTGTTGCAGGTGTTCCTGAGGAGAAGATCCGCACTACAGAGCATGAAGTTGATGCTGACGGACTTCTTGATCTCAGTATTTCGAAGAATATCTACATTTTCTTTGATATGTACGTTGATCAGTACAAGGAGATCCTTAAGGAAAAAATAAAGGAGATGATGAAAAATGCAGATTGAAGTACTTTACCCTGAACAGTGCAATCTTTTCGGAGATTCCGGAAACATACGCTACCTCAAAAAGTGCCTTCCGGATGCTGAATTCATTAATACTTCTCTTAACGATACACCGTTTTTCGTTACCGGTGATCCTGATATGATCTACATGGGTGCATGTACAGAAAGCAATCAGGAAAAGATAATTTCCCGTCTTATGCCTTATAAGGATAAGCTTAAGGAAGCAATAGACAGCGGAAAGGTCATGCTTTTCACCGGAAATGCCCCTGAGATCTTCTATAAATATATCGAAAAAGATGATAAAAGCAAAGTTGAATGTCTCGGCATATTTGATCTGTATGCGAAGCAGCGTATTTTCGAAAGATTCAATACTCTTGTGCTCGGAAGTTTTGACGGAAAGGAAGTAGTCGGCTTCAAGACTCAGTTTACTCAGATCTACGGAGATAACTCGGGAAACTATTTTGTAAAGGTCGAACGCGGCGCAGGAATCAACAGGGAGTCAAAGCTTGAAGGCGTTCACGTAAATAATTTCTTTGCTACCAGTATGGTAGGCCCTCTGCTGGTCATGAATCCGTATTTTACTGAGTACCTGATGGGCAAACTCGGTGTAAGTGATCCGAAATGTGCTTTTCGTGAACAGTCTGTTAAGGCCTATAAGGACAGAATCACTGACTTCAGAACATGCAGATGTGTTACTGAATAAAACAATCAGTGTTCACAAAATAATAAAAGAACGGACAGGAATCCGCATTAAGAGCATTTCCTGTCCGTTATTTATTTTCTGTGTATTCCCCTGTTTTCAGACTGCACCCGATCTGTTCATATTCCTTGAAAGATAAATATATCCGGCAAGTTTATCAGGTGTGCATTCATTGAGGATACTCATTGATGAAGTCGCCAGAACTTCAAGATATGTTTCGAAACTGTTGTAATAATCCTCGGACGGATCGTCAGGAAATTCTTCGTCCTCGTCATAATACTCGTTTTCGCTGCAGTATTCACGGAAGATGAGAGCACTTTCATAAAGTTCGTCTTCGTCGAAGTCGTAATTGTATTCGGAGTCGTAACCGCACGGAGCGTTATCGAATTCCTCATCTTCCACGTAACTGATTTTTCCGTCCCTGAATTCAACGCATGTAATGAAAATACTGTAGAATGTTCTTACAAGACCAAGCTCTTCATTAAGGGCTTTGAAAATATCCTTTACATCCTCTTCGTTAAAAAGGTACCGCATAATGTTGTATGCGTATTCGGATGAACTGAAAGCTTCGGCTATATCTTCATCATCATCGAAACAGATGTTAATGAATTCGTGATAAATGCTTATGATAGCAAAAACTCTGGAAAAAACCGTTTTCACTTCTTCGTCATTGCTGTATACATTAAGGCCACGGTATTCCATGAGGCCCCACATGAGTCTGTACCAGTACATGTCGTGTCCGTTTTCCCACAGAGCGGCACTGTCGAATAAATCTTTTACGTCATCCCACTTAAGTTTCATAACATCTTCCCCCTTTAATCGTAATATATCATAATATCAATATCATAAATTTTTTCGCTATATTATAAAAATATAGTATCACCCCTATGTCTATTATAGCGCAATGCCAGTTTTAATGCAAGAGTTTATTTGAGAAATTGTGTATAATATATAAGTTGGATTTTCGCCTTGAAAAATTCGTGCCGTGTTAATGCCGGAAAAGTATTGAAATATGAATACAGAAGTTATATAATATATAAAGAAATACACAAACAAAGGAGAAAAAATGAAACACGTATTTTTTATTTATAATCCACGTTCGGGCAAAAAAACTATCGTTGCTAAAGTGACCTGGATAATCGATCAGCTCACAAAGGCGGGATTTGATGTTACTGTAAGACCGACCCAGAGCCGCGGCGATGCTACCGAAACAGCCGCAAGGATCTGCTCGAAATCAGATATACATGACTATGAATTCATTCTCTGTTCAGGCGGCGACGGTACTCTTAATGAAGTTATAAGCGGTGTAATGCGCTGCGAAAATAAACTTCCGGTAGCCTATATTCCTGCAGGATCAACAAACGATTTTGCTCACAGTCTCAATATTCCGGACAAGGCTGATGCTGCTCTGCGTTCTATTCTTGAAGGTTCTTATTTTCCTGTGGACATAGGATCGTTCAACGATAAATACTTTACCTACATAGCTGCATTCGGTGCATTTACGGAAGTACCTTATGAAACATCACAGCAGCAGAAGAATATTCTCGGTCATTCCGCTTACCTTCTCGAAGCCATGAAGCATATAAAGAATATTCAGTCGTATAATCTTACTGTTACATATAACGGTACCAGCATAACTGATGATTTCGTGCTCGGAATGATCTCAAACACAGCATATGTCGGCGGCCTTCTGTCAATGAATGATTTCTCACTTGACGATGGTATGTATGAAGTAACACTTATACGTACTCCGGGAAATCCGATCGAACTTCAGAAGATCCTTTCTTCCCTTCTTAATATTTCACAGGATATAGATACAGAGCATGTACTTTACTTCAAGACTTCTGAAATTCTGATAAAGTGCAACAGCGAAACTGAACTGAAGTGGACTATCGACGGAGAATCCGGCGGTGATCAGCGTGAAGTCCGTATTATTAACAACAGAAAAGCGATCAATTTTATTACAAGCAGATGATCATTATTTAATGGCTCAGAGATATTTCTCCGGGCCTTTTTTCTGATCAGTACAGGCAGATTTTCAGTAAACTGCAGATCCGGTGATCATGCAGTCTGATTTTGGTCATTTTATATGAAATACACACTGAATATTGTATAGTGTCATGTCAGAAATTTCATCAAAAATCTGTTGACATTATATATGCTTTATGATATACTACTTAGAACACCTGAATGACATTACTAAAGGAAATATGACAGATCCGTCTTTGCTGATGGACAGCACTTTTTCACGTCTGCATATTAGGAAAACGCTGATTTATTCATAAATCAGCGTGGGGCTCCGGGGCGAAGCCCCGCAAATCCCACCTCCGTAAATCCGGCGAAGCCGGATTTACGATATAATCAGTGTTTCCTTAAATGATTTTCAGTTATGTTTTAATCAGGGAGTTTTATAATTATCAATTCAGGAGGATATAAAAAATGGCTAAATGGGTTTGTCCGGTTTGCGGATATGTACACGAAGGAAATGAACCACCAGCAGAATGTCCTGTATGTCACGTACCAGGCTCACAGTTCAATAAGGTTGAAGGTGAACTTAAACTTGCTTCAGAACATGAATTCGGTGTTTACGCTAAAACAGTAAAAAACAACAGCGCAATAAGCGAGGAAGACAAGAAGTATATCTTCGAACAGTTACAGGCTAACTTTAACGGCGAATGTTCTGAAGTCGGAATGTATCTCTGCATGGCAAGAGTAGCATACCGTGAAGGATATCCTGAGGTTGGCGCTTACTGGGAAAAGGCTGCTTTTGAAGAAGCTGAACATGCTGCAAAGTTTGCTGAACTTCTCGGTTCTGATCTTGAAAGCAAGATGACAGCTTCAACAAAGGAAAACCTTAAATGGAGAGTTGACTGTGAATTCGGCGCAACACAGGGCAAGACAGACCTTGCAAAGTGCGCTAAGAAGAACAATCTTGATGCCATCCATGATACAGTTCACGAAATGGCAAGAGATGAAGCAAGACATGGCAAAGCTCTCAAGGGCCTTCTCGACAGATATTTCGGCTGATAATAATCATAAAACAGTATAAAGGCAAAAACGAAAACCGCTTCGCACTGAATCATAAGTGCGAAGCGGTTTTTTATGTTTAACTGATAATGTATCCTACATAAGGAAGTTCACGGTATTTACTGTTGTAATCCATACCGTATCCGACAACAAAATAATCGTCGATCTCAAATCCTGCATAATCTGCTTCAACGTCTTCTATACGTCGTTTTTTCTTGTCGAGAAATGTACAGACCTTAATTGATTTAGGACCCTGTCTGCTGTAAATTTCTATAATTGATCTGAGCGTGATACCGGAATCAACTATATCTTCGATCAGAAGAACATCCTTTCCTGCTACGTTTATATCACCGCCGTATGAAAGTTCTATTTTACCGCTTTCATTGGCACAGGCCTTGATGCAGTTTAGCTGACATGACATGCGGAATTCTCTGAGCAGGTCAGCTGCGAAAAACATGGAGCCGTTGAGCACACATAAAACCATCAGCTCGTCTGTACCTGAATAGTCGCGCGAGATCTGTGAAGCCAGTTCCTTAACTCTTCTTGAGATCTGATCTTTTGTAAAAAGGCATTTTATCCTCATAATAACGTCTTTCCTTTATATTTTATTTAAACTTGTGAAAACAGCGCTTCTTTAATGACTGCCGGTAAATCTGTATTTCAGATCCATTCAAGCATTGTGAGCATATATGTGAGCAGCTGGTCATAGGCTTCAGCTGCCAGATGTATACCGTCGCCGCTTGAATAATCAGGAATAAGATAGTTATCTGATCCTTTAAGATATCTTGCTGCGTTTACGTAAAATACTTTATCGTCCTGAAGATCAAAAACCAGTTTTCTGAGAGTTTCATTGTACAGATCGATAGTTTCATTTTTTGTAAAAGTTGTCTGACGGGACACCGGTGTGACAGCAGTCACGATAACAGTGGACTCAGGTGTTGCGTTTCTTATTTCGCTTATAAAATTCCTGTAGTCACTGCTGTACTGTTCAGCTGTACGGATGTTTATATCGTTCATGCCAAGTGAAACGAAAATATATTTAGGTTTTTTCCTGTCCAGGATATCTGTGATCTTTAAATTATAGCCCTGATATGTAAAGTCAGTTTCAAGAACATTTCTGACACCGATGGAACCTACAGCAAGAACATTGTCTTCCTTTAATCTGCCGTAGACACTGTATCCTTTGCTTATCGAATCTCCTATGATAACTACGTCGCTTAAGTATTTTTCGTTGATGAGTGAAACATCATCTGCCGGAAGAACTGCGTTTTCCAGGGGAAGTTCCTCTTCAGGCGTAAAATCAAGCTTCGAACGTATTTCAGAGTAACTGAGATCTTCCGCTTCAGTTTCTGCCGGTTCAGTTTCAGAGCTTTCGGACTGTGAAATTTCATAATCTGCATCAGGCTTATCCTTGTCACGGAGAACTCTGGCTGTGCATTTTACCATATTGACAAGAATAACGATCGCTAAAATCAAAAGAGCGAGCGCAGTTATCTGTCTTCTTTTGTATTTGTCGATCCTGATATTTTTAATAATCACAGCCTGATCCCCCTTTCAGATAAGAAGTTAAGGAAACACTGATTAAATTGGAAATCCGGCTTCGCCGGATTTCCGGAAGGGGAATTTGCGGGGCTTCGCCCCGGTCCCCTACGCTGATTTATGAATAAATCAGCGTTTCCCTAAAAACAGTTATTTGTGTGAAAAAGCAAAATAAAGAAGTACTATGATACCAAGGACTATTCTGTACCAGCCGAATATCTTGAAGTCATGCTTCTTGATATATCCCATAAGAAATTTGATGACAATTACTGATACAGCAAAAGCAACGATCATTGCAGTAATGAGAAGAACTGCCTGTGAAGCAGAAAAAGCAAGACCGAATTTTGCTATCTTGAGAAGACTTGCACCGAACATTACCGGAATAGCAAGGAAAAATGTAAATTCAGCAATAACAGGTCTGGAAATGCCGATAGCCAGACCGCCCATAATTGTTGAACCGGAGCGCGATGATCCCGGGAATACAGCAGCAAGGAGCTGGAAAACACCGATAAGCAGAGCGTCTTTAAAAGTAATTTCAGACAGGCTGTTTACACGCGGCTTTTTGTCCTTGTTTTTCTTTTCAACAAAGATGAATGCAATACCGACAACTATAAGTGCTATTGCAACGGAAACCATGTTGTAGAAGTACTTTTCAAAAACTTCGTCCCAGAGAAGGCCTACAACTGCAGCCGGTATGCATGCTGCGAGTATCTTGAACCAGAGAACGAATATGTCTTTTTTTACTGCTGGTTTTTCCCTGAACGAAAAAGGAAATATCTCTTTCCAGTAAAGTATTACAACGGCCATAATAGCGCCAAGCTGTATTACAACATCAAACATGCTTTTGAATTCTTCTGATTCATTAAGTTTTATAAACTCGTCAAGAAGAATAAGATGTCCGGTACTGCTTACCGGAAGCCACTCAGTAATTCCTTCAACTATACCGAAAAAAACGGCTTTGAGGATCTCGATAAATGACATTTGCTAACCTCTTTCCTAAGGAATTCCTGATGAAACTGTGCTGTCAAGCAGCAGCCCTTGATAGTAATGAATTCAGTATTCCCATGATTTATTTTTATAGTCTACATCATATGATAACATATATAAAGTGATTTGTCACTAACTTTTTTTAAAAATTTATTAAGTTGACAAAATACGGTGAAAGAGTTATAATTAAATATGTGTGGCTAAATTTTAATTTAGCTGTCGCTTATTAGTATTTTACATACAGAAAGGGTCTTTTTTTGATGATCAAAACCTTACTCCGGTGTGTCAGAGAATATAAGAAAGCTACGTTACTGACACCGTTTTTTGTATCTCTGGAGGTCATTGTTGAATGTATTCTCCCTCTTGAGATCTCAGCACTTATTAATAAAATGCAGGAAGGCTGCAGTATAGGGACTATTGTAAAATACGGGCTGGTGCTTGTTGTCCTGGCTTTTGTTTCACTTGCGTTCGGGGTTTTGTCAGGTAACTACTGTGCGGAGGCTGCCTGTGGATTTGCCAGGAATCTCAGACACGATCTGTACTATAAGATACAGGACTTTTCTTTTAATAATGTGGACAGATTTTCCACTTCAAGTCTTGTTACACGTATGACCACTGACGTAAACAATCTTCAGATGGCTTATATGATGATAATAAGAATTGCTGTGCGCTGCCCTTTCATGCTTATTGTTGCTTTTGTGATGTCAATAAAACTCGGAGGAAAACTTGCACTTATCTTTGCTGTTGTGATCCCGCTTCTTGGTTTTGCTCTTTTTAAGATAATCAGTGTTGTTCGTCCGATCTTCGTAAGCGTTTTCAAAAAATATGACAAGCTCAATGAATCTGTACAGGAAAACATTAAAGGTATGCGTGTGGTCAAGTCTTTTGTACGTGAAGACTATGAAATGAAGAAATTCAATGCAGCTGCCAAGGAAGTATGTGATGACTTTACCAGAGCTGAAAAGCTTATCGCACTCAATACACCGTTCATGCAGCTTTCCATTTACATTATAATGCTCTTTATCACTTTCTTCTGTGCGAAGATCATTATTTCAACCAACGGTCTTGAACTTGGCGTAGGTACTCTTGGAGGTATGTTTACATATTCGATTCAGATACTTATCAGTCTCATGATGGTTTCAATGATATTTGTTATGGTTACGCTTTCCATCGAAGCGGCAAACCGTGTAGCTGAGGTACTGAATGAGGAAAGTGATATTACAAATCCGTCCTCCCCTGTTATGAACGTACCTAATGGTCAGGTAGAGTTCGATAATGTATCTTTCCGTTATGAAAAGAGTTCCGGATACGCTCTGGAAAATATCAATATCAGGATCATGTCCGGTCAGACGGTAGGTATCATCGGCGGTACCGGTTCATCAAAGACCACACTTGTTAATCTTGTGTCAAGACTCTATGATGTAACTAAGGGTCGTGTACTTGTAGGCGGTCACGACGTCAGAGACTATGATCTTGAAACACTCAGAAATGCAGTTTCGGTAGTGCTTCAGAAAAACGTTCTTTTCTCAGGTACTATAAAGGACAATCTTCGCTGGGGCAATCCGGATGCTACAGATGCAGAGATAACGGCTGCCTGCCAGCTTGCAATGGCTGATGAATTCATTGAAAAATTCCCTGACAGATATGATACTTATATCGAACAGGGAGGCACAAACGTTTCGGGCGGTCAGAAGCAGAGGCTTTGTATTGCACGTGCTATTTTGAAACGACCAAAGGTTCTTATTCTTGATGATTCTACCAGCGCGGTGGATACAAGAACTGATGCACTCCTCAAGCGTGCGTTCAGAACTGCTATACCTAACACGACCAAGATCATTATAGCTCAGAGAATTTCTTCCGTGCAGGACTGTGATTTTATTATAGTAATGGACAACGGACATATAGAATCCTTCGGTAACCATGAACAGCTTCTCGAAAAAAGTGTTATCTATCGTGAAGTTTATGAATCACAGGTTAAAGGAGGCAGTATAAATGGATAATAACTATTATAAAGGAAATGCGGCCGGTTCAGGTTCCGGTCCGGTTCCTTCACCGAGTCCTACTGCTGCTTTCGCTGCGCAGAGACAGGCATATATAAACGCTCAGCAGGCACGTGCTGCTGCAGCACAGAACGGCAGACCGGCAACACCGTCAGTTCAGCTCGATCAGTATGGAAGACCGGTTACACAGAGCCCTACTGCTGCATTTGCTGCACAGAGGCAGGCTTTCCAGAACCGTGCTGCAGTGCAGAACCGTCAGGCAGCACCTTCAGTTCAGCTCGACCAGAACGGCAGGCCGGTAACGCCTTCAGTCCAGCTCGACCAGAGCGGCAGACCAGTAACGCCTTCGGTACAGCTCGGTCAGAACGGCAGGCCGGTAACACCGTCAGTTCAGTATCAGCAGTATACCCGTTCATCAAGACCGTCAGTACAGCTTCAGAATAACTCTCCTGCTCCGGGCGCTCCTGCAGGAAATGTTCAGGGCGGCCCTCCGGTCGGAAGAGCCGGTGGTCCTCCTTCAGGCAAAGCAGGCGGACCGCCAAACGGGATGGCTGGCGGCCCGCCTCCGGGAAGAGCTGGCGGCCCTCCGAATGGTGGCCCGGGAGGACGTCCGGGCGGAAGACCTCCTATGGGCAGAATGGGCGGAGCAAGAGGCCCGAGACCTAAGGTCGAAAAAGGAACACTGAAAAGACTTCTCGGACTTCTTTTCAGCGAATACAAGGCGGCACTTACTCTTGTAATTGTATGCATGATAATTGTTGCTCTAGTAAGTACCGTTCAGTCAGTATTCACTGAGAAGATGACAGCGATCATTACCTCCGGTCTTGCAACTATCGCTAAGAACGGATATACGGAAAGTTCTCAGTTTATTGAAGTATACAGCAGCCTTCGTCCTCAGATATTAAGGACAGTAGGAATTATGATCGGTATTTATGTGATCGGTCTAACCGGTTCATTTATTTATACAAGACTCAATGCTGTTATTACACAGGGCTTCCTGTACAGACTCAGAAAAAAAGTATTTGCTAAAATGCAAAGCCTTCCGATCAGTTATTTCGACACACATAATCACGGCGATATAATGTCAATTTACACGAATGACATTGATACTCTCAGACAGCTTCTTTCCCAGGCACTTCCTACGATGTTCTCATCCGGTATGACCATTGCTATGTATATATTTATTATGATCTACTACAGCATACCGCTTACTCTTACCGTTTGTATCGGTGTGGCAGCAATGTTCATGGTAACCAGATTTGTCGGCGGAAACTCGGCACGCTTCTTCATGCAGCAGCAGATGTCACTCGGCAGAACAGAAGGATATATTGAAGAAATGATACATGGTCAGAAGGTTGTCAAGGTATTCTGCCATGAAGATATATCAAAGCAGGACTTTGACCGACTTAATGATCAGCTTTTCGAAGATGCAAGAAACGCCAATAAGTTTGCAAATATTCTTATGCCGATAATGGGCAATATCGGCAATATTCTTTATGTTCTTGTCGCTCTGGTAGGCGGTGTTTTCGCTCTCGGAGGATGGGTAAACCCTTCGCTAAGAGCTCTTCTAAGTGATGAAAAACTCCTCACTATTCCAGTAATTGTTTCTTACCTCGGAATCACAAGACATTTCTGTCAGAGTATTTCACAGGTATCACAGCAGATAAATGCCATTGCGATGGCTCTTGCCGGAGCTGAACGAGTTTTCAGAGTTCTTGACGAGTCTGCGGAGCAGGATGACGGTTATGTTGAACTTGTCAATGCAGTAAACAGAAACGGTTCCTTCACTGAAAGCACAGCAAGAACAGGCCTGTGGGCATGGAAACACAGACACGGCAACGGATCTGTTACCTATACTCCTCTTCAGGGCAATATTGTTTTTGAGAATGTTGACTTCGGATATGTTCCGGAAAAAACTGTTCTTCATGACATTTCCCTCTTCGCTCATACAGGTCAGAAGATCGCGCTTGTAGGTTCGACAGGTGCCGGTAAAACAACTATTACAAACCTTATTAACAGGTTCTATGATATTCAGGACGGTAAGATCCGTTACGATGATATCAACATTAAAAAGATAAAGAAAAATGACTTAAGACGTTCACTCGGTGTTGTTCTCCAGGAAGTAAATCTTTTTACCGGAACCGTAATGGATAATATCCGTTATGGTAAACTGGATGCTACTGATGAAGAATGCATTGCTGCTGCCCGTCTTGCCAATGCAGATGATTTTATCAGAATGCTGCCTCAGGGATACAACACAGTTATCAAGGGCGACGGTTCTGATCTTTCTCAGGGACAGAGACAGCTTATTTCCATTGCGCGCGCTGCAATCGCAGACCCGCCGCTTATGATCCTCGACGAAGCTACAAGTTCTATCGATACGAGAACAGAACTTATCGTTCAAAAGGGTATGGATGCTCTTATGAAGGGACGAACAGTATTCGTTATCGCTCATCGTCTTTCCACTATCCGAAACTCAGATATGATCCTTGTTATGGATCAGGGACGAATAATAGAACGTGGCAATCATGACCAGCTTATTGCTGCACACGGTACATACTATAGTCTTTACACAGGAGCTTTTGAACTCAAATAAACAGAATAAGACCGTACAGATACTTTTGTTTCGTATCTGTACGGTCTTTTTTGCCTGCTGACGGAAATACTGCTCCTGCTCCGTTACCGGATTGGATTTTTTTTATTCAGTTTTGTCAGGAACTTTCTGATACTGAGCGATTATACTGCGGATTGTCCTGAAAATATGCGGCTTCAGATTATCGATCAGTACCGGTTCTTTATAAAGGATCGGTGAATATGACACAGAACTTACGAATTCACATATCATATAGAACATTATTTCAGGCGATTCAATATTGTCGCCCTCTTCCGCCATGATCTTTTCGTAGGTAGCGGCTATTCCCTGTTCAGTTCCCTTTTCTCCTGAATCGATAAGATTCTTGAAAATTCCCCAGCTGAGATTCTTGGAGATAAAAAGCAGCAGTGCCTGGTTCTCCTCCAGCTGATCTATTATGTTGTTTACAACGAAAATGACTTTGTCTGTGAAAGTTTTCTGAGGATCATTTTCAAGAGCTTCCACAGCCTTTTCAAAGAGTTTTTCTGTTTTGTGGCCGATAAGCTTGTTTTTTATATCTATCTTATCTCTGAAATACAGATAGAAAGTTCCTTTAGCTACACCGGCACGGTCAGCAATGTCTGAAATTGAAGTATTGCCTACGCCTTTTGTCGTAAACAGCTCAAAAGCTGTCTGCAGAAGCGAATTTCTCTTTTGCAGTTTCTTTTCATCAACTCTGCTCATTACAATAACACCTCCGGTATAATATTCAGAATGCAGTCTGCATTTACATTCTGTACTAATCATGTCAGATGGAATCTGACAGTAAACTATTGGATTTAGTTTGTTCTTAAATAAGTATAATATATAATTACATCACTGTCAATATGGCTATACTGCACAAATATCGGCCTGTATATTTACCGACTATGTGAAATATTCACAATATTCTGACCAACGGTCATTTTTATCACCGAAAGATATTGACTGTTGGTCAGTTTTGAAATATAATATAATTCAAAGAGATATAAATAAATTACTCTATTCCAAAACAAAAAAACGGAGGTAATCGAAATGCTGCAGAGCTTTGGTAATTTTATAGCAAAGCACCGTAGATTAATAATTCTGTTTTACGTGCTGCTCCTTATACCGTCAGTATTCGGGTACGTAAAAACCAGAATAAACTACGATGTACTCAGTTATCTTCCTGATACACTCGAAACAGTTAAAGGTCAGGATATTATGGTTGACGAATTCAAATCGGGCGCGTTTTCCATGATCATAGTAGAGAACATGGATAATAAAGACGTTGTAACACTGAAAAAGAAGATCGAGAACGTTGAGCACGTAAGCAGTGTTATATGGTACGACGATATTTTTGATATCTCAGTTCCTGAAAACATGCTTCCGTCTAAGATACGTGATGCTCTTTTTAACGGTGATTCCACTATGATGGTTGCTCTTTTCGATAACACAACTTCATCAGATGAAACAATGGATGCAGTTACCGAAATGAGAAAAATAACCGGAAAACAGTGCTTCATAAGCGGTATGTCCGGTGTCGTTACAGATATCAAGTCATTATACCTTAAGGAAATGCCTTCATATATTGCAGTAGCAGCTATACTTTCACTTATAGTTCTCTGCCTGGCAATGGATTCATTCCTTGTTCCGGTACTCTTCCTTTCAAGTATAGGTGCTGCGATAATATACAATCTCGGAAGCAATGTTATTATCGGTGAAATTTCATATGTAACACTTGCGCTGTCAGCAGTTCTTCAGCTCGGTGTTACAATGGACTATTCGATTTTCCTTCTTAACAGCTACATGGAAAGAAGAAAGAAATATCCGAGTGAACAGGCTATGGCAAAGGCGATTGAAGATACGTTCCGCTCTGTAACAGGCAGTTCGGTAACAACAGTTGCCGGATTTGCAGCTCTTATGCTTATGACTTTCGCTCTTGGAAAAAACATTGGTATTGTTATGATGAAGGGTGTAGTTATCGGGGTTATCTGCTGCGTTACTCTCCTTCCTTCTATGATACTCTGCTTTGAAAAAGGCATCGACAAAACCACTCACAAACCTTTCATTCCTTCACTTGATAAAGTTTCAGACTTCATTACAAAGCATACAACAGTCTGGCTTATGATATTTGCTCTGTTATGTGTTCCTTGTTTTTACGGAAACCAGAACAACGAACTTTACTACAATATCGACAGTTCCCTCCCTGAAACACTTGACAGTGCGATAGCCAATAAAAAGCTTGAAGAAGATTTTGACATGAATACGGTTTACATGATGCTCCTTAAAAACGGTATTCCTGCAGCTGATAAACAGCAGATGATGGATGAAATAAAGAACGTTGAAGGTGTAAACTGGGTTATCGGTCTTGATTCAGTAGTAGGACCGGCAGTACCTGATTCAGCAATTCCTGAAGAAATACGCGGAAAACTCAAAAGCGAAAACTACGAACTCGAACTTATAAGCTCGAACTACAAAACGGCTACAACTGAAGCAAATGATCAGATAGGTAAAGTAAACGAGATACTTAAATCATACAGCAAGGATTCACTCATAGTTGGTGAAGCACCGCTCACAAGAGATCTTGCGGACGTTACTGACGTGGACATCACAATAGTTAATATCGTATCAATTGCAGCGATCTTCATTATTGTCATGATCGTTTTCAGGTCAATTTCGATACCGGTGATCCTTGTCAGTGTTATTGAATTTGCGATCTGCATCAATATGTCATTCCCGTATTACATGCATACTTCCCTTCCTTTCGTTGCAAGCATAGTAATCGGAACGATCCAGCTTGGCGCAACAGTCGATTATGCAATACTTATGACCAGCAATTATCAGAAATACAGACTGAAAGGCAATGATAAATATGAAGCTGTACGAAAAGCTCACCGTTCATCAATAAAACCTGTAATTATCAGCGGTACAAGCCTTTTTGCTGCAACATTCGGTGTAGGTCTCTGTTCCGATATCGATATGATCAGTTCTATCACAGTTCTTCTTTCAAGAGGTGCCGTTATAAGTACTTTAGTTGTACTTACCGTTCTTCCTTCAATGCTTATTGTACTTGACAGGATCATATGCGCAACTACGGCCGGTATGAAAGATCTTTACAGAAACAAAGTTTCGGACAGCAGAAAAGCTGCTCACGTTTAAGGAGGAATATATTATGAAATCGAAATATATTAAAATAATCGCAGGAGTAACAGCACTTGTTTTATCATCAGGGATTACTGTTCTTTATGCCGAAAGCAGAAACGAGGCCGAAGAAACTGAAGAAAGTTCAGCGGCAGAGGCTAAATCAGAAGAAATTCAGGAAATCGAAAAAAGTGCCGGTTCCTCGCAGAACAGCGATACTGTTACAAAAAACGAAACAGTTTATGTAAATGCATCTGCTGACGGTAATACAGAAGATGTTACTGTAAGCGACTGGATCTCAAATCCTGATTCACTTCAGATCCTTGACGATGTTTCTGATCTTAAGGACATCGTTAATGTCAAGGGCAGCGAAGCTTATTCAGAAACGGGCAGCAGCCTGACATGGCAGGCCGGCGGCTCAGACATATACTATCAGGGTAAGACAGACCGTGATCTTCCTGTACAGCTTTCCGTTACATACACACTTGACGGAAACAAGGTATCCCCTTCCGAGCTTGCAGGAAAGAGCGGACATGTTACGATCCGTTTTGACTACACTAATTCTGAAAAAAGAACAGTAGATATTGACGGAAAGAAATATACCGTTTCCGTTCCGTTTGCAGCAGTTACCGGTCTTGTGCTCGACAGCAGCAGATTTACCAATGTGGAAGCAGAAAACGGAAAAGTAGTTTCAGACGGAAACAGATGCATTGTTGCCGGCGGCGCTTTCCCTGGACTTAAGGAAAGCCTCGAAACAGGAAAACAGATAAATGATACTGCGATAGATACAAGCATGATCAATATACCGGAATATTTTGAAGTCTCAGCTGATGTAACCGACTTTGCGCTTGAAACATCAGTTACTGTAGTAACAAATGAGATCTTTAATGAGATCGGCATTGACCCGACATCAACTGTAAACGAATTAAAGTCAAAGATCGACGAACTTACTGAAGCTTCCCTGAAACTTAAAAACGGTACTTCCGAACTTTATGACGGTATCGATACACTTCTTGAAAAATCAAAGGATCTGAAAACCGGCGTCGGAAAACTTTCAGACGGTGCAGCTAAGCTTAACGATGCTGCCAGTCAGATAAATGACGGTGCTTCAAAGCTTTCCGAAGGTGCAGGAAAACTTAAAGAAGGCGGAGAAAAACTTGACGGAGGTATCGGCGAACTTACAGACGGTGTAGATTCACTTAAGGATGGTACCGGTGCACTTAAGAACGGCGCAGGTTCACTTAAGGAAGGCACTTCGGCTCTTTCTGAAGGTGCAGCCTCACTTAAGAACGGTACTGCTGCCCTTTCCGAAGGTGCTTTATCACTTAAGGAAGGTACTTCTTCCCTTTCAGCCGGAGCTGCCGAACTTTCAGGCGGAGCCAGAACTCTCAGTGAAGGAACAGTTTCACTCGACAGCGGTGTCGAAGATCTTGGTAACGGCCTTAACAGCTTAAGTGCCGGATTTATCAAACTTACTTCAAATACAGAAGCACTTCTTAACGGATCGGCTGAATATCTCAACGGAATCAAGGCTTTACGTGACGGACTTGCTGAAGTTTCAGCAGATACTTCACAGCTTAAGGTGCTTGTGGATTCCTCATCTGCTATAAAGCAGGGCATTACAGATCTTAACAGTGCAGCTGAACAGTTAAAGGCAGCTTCAGGTTCAGAGGCCATGAAGAACCGTTTTGCTGAAAACGGTCTTGATACAGATTCTCTGGCAGCGGGAAATGCAGCATGCATCGAAACTCTTGAATCTCAGATAGCAGCACTTTCCTCACAGGCCGAAGCACTTGCCGCTGTGGAAGGATGCGAAGAACAGGCTGCGGCACTTAATGAACAGATAGCTTCACTGAAAAATATTGTGACTGTTCTTAAAGGTGACAGCGCATTTATCGAAGGTTCACTTAACTATTCAGACGGTATCAGTGAAGCAGCCGCTAAAATTGCAGAAGGTACTGCTTCTCTTAAGGCAAGCTACGAACAGTTTGATGCTGCTATAAACGCTCTTGCCGAAAAGCTCTCAGGAACTACTGAAAACATCTGCAAGATAAAGAATGCCGTTGATCAGCTTGCCGAAAGCTATGAAAAGGTAAACGGTGGTATAGTTTCATATACAAACGGTGTAAACGAACTGAACGAAGGCTGCAGCAGGATCACTTCAGGTGTTCAGAAACTTAAGGCAGGTACAAATTCACTTAAGGACGGCGCTGCAAACCTTTCAGCTGGTGCCGATGCATTGAGCACCGGAGCAAAGAGCGTTGACGAAGGAACAGGTACACTTGCTGACGGAATCGGCAAAGCTGACGCTGGCGCTGCTTCACTTGCTGACGGTGCTGTAAAGGTTGATGACGGTGCTTCTGCTCTTCTTAACGGTATCACAGAGGCAGATAAAGGAACAGAAAAGCTTGCCGAAGGAGCAAAGGAACTTAAGAAGGGTTCCGGTTCTCTTGTCGGAGGAATCAAGGAACTGTTTGATTCCCTTAATATATTCAAAAAAGGTACATCTGATTTTGCTTCCGGTTCTTCAGAACTTTCAGGCGGTATCGGCAGTCTTAAAAACGGAACAGATGCTCTTATCGACGGAATCGGTAAAATACACGATGGTGCTTCCGAATTAAAGGACGGTATGACAAAATTCGATGAAGAAGGCATTGGAAAGATCTCGGATACTGTCAATAACGAGGTCGCTGATTTTACAGACAGACTTAAGGCGCTTTCAAAGGCATCGGAAGAATATACTTCATTCTCAGGAAAATCTGATTCAATGAAGGGCAGCGTAAAATTCGTTATCGAAACAGACCAAATAGGTGCAGATGACTGATAAACCTGACTTGCCTTTTACAAAAACAGCAATAAAACGATCATACTTTACAACTTCAGTTTACAAATACAGAACATAAAAAGAAAGAGTCGTTCCTCATAGATTTTTGAGGAACGACTTTTTTATTAAACAATGATCAAGCCGGAATACGGCTTTGCCGTATTCCGAGTAGAGAGATTACGTAACTGAAATTACGTATTCCACTCAGATTTATGACGCAGAATGTCTCTTTTTTGCATATTCTTCTATTCTTTCAAGTGCGACCAGGGTCAGTATCTGCTGTTCAAGACAGCTGGCATCAGATACTGACCTAAGCGTACCGGATGTGGCCATTTTACGGCAGGCACAGGAATTATCGCAGTATTTCCGTATTTCGCAGTCATCACAATCTGAAGGATAGCTTGAATATTCCGGATACTTTTCTTTTATAGGTACTGTGTTTATACCGTTAAATACATCGCCGCACTGAAATTCTGCTCTGTTCTGGAACTGGAGACAGGGATAGATCTTTCCGTCCCAGTTAATGTACATTTTTCTTTTGCAAATATCACACTGATGCGGCTTCTGGTCCGTAATTGCTGTGATCTTGTTTATTATTTCAAGAATAGAGATACCGGAAACCGAAGCTGCTTCACGCCACGCCTTCAGGAGCATGTCTCCGAATGCATCAGTATCTGCAGGACATGTGCTCTCTTCCATTACAGCAGATGCTGCAGTAATACCGAGATCACGGAAATAACGGATGTTATCAGGCAGTTTCGGAAGAGTCTTTTCTGTATAAACGAGCTGAAGCAGGATCTCACGCTGATATTTCTGCAGTATTCTGATCTTTTCATTGAGCACCTCCGGATCGATACCACGCGCTGAAAGATCTGCCCCGTCGTGGGAAACATTGAATTTTACTCTGTGTTCCGAGCACCATTTAATATAATCCTCATCAAGAAGCGTTCCGTTTGTGGTAATTATATAGCTGTTTGCTTTCGTCTGCAGAGTTATCTTTTTTATGATATCTTTCCCGAGCAAAGGTTCACCGCCAAAAAAGTAAATGGTTCCTGTATTTGGGATGGAATTAACGAATTCTATAACTGCATCTGTGGTTTTATCATCAAGCATACCCATTTCCGTATTGAGTTTTTTCTCGTAGCAGTACTCGCAGTGCAGGTTGCAGCGGTTAGTTATACTTATATAGTAGTCCATGTTTTTCTTCTCCTTTGCAAACACTGAAATGAATACAGATCAGTGCAGGCTGAGCGGGAAATCCCCGGAATTCGGTTTTGCATACCGTGTTTTCATATAGTTATACAATTATAGCACAGACTTAAAGAGTATTACAATTATTATTTTGCTGTTTTTCTGAAAATTGACAATTCCGACCGGTTATGTTATTATATAAATATCTATCTTTTACGTGGAGATGACGTTATGTACGAAGGATTTCTGCCTACAACCAGAAAGGAAATGGAAGAACTGGGTATTGATCAGTTCGATTTTATTTATATAACCGGTGATGCCTATGTTGATCATCCGAGTTTCGGAGCGGCTATTGTTACGAGACTTATCGAGGCTATGGGCTTTACTGTCGGAATTATTTCGCAGCCGGACTGGAGATGTGACAGAGACTTCAGACGTTTCGGAAGACCTAAATATGCGTTTCTCGTTACTTCGGGAAACATTGATTCAATGGTCGCCCACTATACTGCGGCTAAAAGAAAACGTTCGGAAGATGCCTATTCTCCTGGCGGTGTGGCAGGAAAACGTCCTGACCGTGCGGTTATAGTTTACTGTCAGAAAATCAGGGAATACTTTGGCGATGTACCGATCGCCATAGGCGGACTGGAAGCCTCCCTGCGCCGTTTTGCCCACTACGACTACTGGGATGATGCGGTACGTGCATCAGTACTGGTTGACAGCGGTGCTGATATACTCATGTACGGCATGGGCGAACACCAGATAAAAGAGATATGCACACGTCTTTCAGAAGGCGAAGATATTCATTCCATCCACGATGTACGCGGAACATGTTATCTCACTGAACCGGTCAATACACCTCTGGGCGCTGCACAGTGTCCGTCATTTGAGCAGGTTCGTGACAATAAGCTTGAATATGCAAAAGCAGTTAAAATACAGTATGACTGGCAGGACGAGGTCTACGGAAAGACGGTCATCCAGCGTCACGGAAAAATGATGCTCGTACAGAACCCTCCTGCATACAGTCTGACGACCGAAGAACTTGACTATATTTACAGTCTTCCCTACACAAGAGCGATCCATCCGAGCTATGAAGCTGAAGGCGGCGTACCGGGTATTGAGGAAGTCCGGTTTTCCATTACCCACAACCGCGGATGTTTCGGCTACTGCAACTTCTGTTCCATTGCTCTGCATCAGGGGCGAAGGATCACTGTACGAAGCGAGGAATCTGTTCTGAAGGAAGCTGAACGTATCACGCAGATGCCTGATTTCAAGGGCTACATTCATGATGTCGGCGGTCCTACTGCAAACTTCCGCCACACATCCTGCGAAAAGCAGCTGAGCAAAGGACTGTGCATGGGAAAGAAATGTCTCGCTCCGACACCGTGTCCTGCGCTTAAGGCAGATCACACCGAATATCTCGCAATGCTCAGAAAGATAAGAAAGATCAAGGGCATAAAGAAAGTGTTCATCCGTTCGGGGATCCGCTACGACTATCTTATGCAGGATAAGAACGATGAATTCATACGTGAACTTATACTCCATCATGTCAGCGGACAGCTGAAAGTCGCTCCGGAACACTGTTCTGCTGTGGTGCTCGATAAAATGGGAAAACCGCATATTGAGGCATACAAGGCCTTCCAGAAACGTTTCTATGAGATCACAAAAGGAATGGACAAGGAACAATACCTTGTTCCATACCTGATGTCATCCCATCCGGGCAGCACTCTTAACGAAGCAATCGAGCTTGCGCTTTTCCTGAAGGAAAACAAAATACGTCCGGAACAGGTGCAGGACTTCTACCCTACTCCGGGCACTATTTCAACTGCCATGTTCTATTCGGAAGTTGATCCGTATACAATGGAAAAGGTATATGTTCCGAAAACTCCGCAGGAAAAGGCGATGCAGCGTGCCCTGCTCCAGTATTTCCGTCCTCAGAACAGGGACATTGTACTTGAAGCACTGAAAAAAGCCGGAAGACGTGATCTTATCGGTTCATCGCCGAAATGTCTTGTTGAGGACTACCCTCAGAAAAACTCACCGAATAAAGGAAATAACTCATCGAAGAAGAATATTCCTCAGAAAAATGGTAATTCACCGAAGAAAAGTTCAGGCATCAGAAAACCGGGACAGTCTGACAACAGAAGAAACAACGGTAAGCATAACAATTATAAATCCAAATATAAACTATGATCATGAAGATAATTCATACCGTGGAGGTATTCTGATTATGAATAAAGAAGTAATGATAGGCACCTGGGCATGGGGTTCCGGTATCAGCGGAGCAAGGGCTGTTTTCGGAAATTCGCCGGATGTATCTGTTTTAAGGCAGTCTTTCAGCAAAGCAGTGGAACTCGGGTTGTTAAACTGGGATACTGCTGCTGTATACGGAATGGGTACCTGCGAGGCACTGCTTGGTTCTCTTATAAAGGGACGAAGTGATATTTTCATATCAACTAAATTCTTCCCGCCGAAAAAATATTCGAATGGTGAACTTACAAAGTCTTTTAATGAGAGTATGAAGCGTCTGCAGCGTGAAAATGCTGATCTTTTCTGGCTTCACACTCCGAATAATATCACCGCAAACCTGAAGGAAGCCGTTCCGCTTATGAAGAAAGGCAGGATAAAAAGTATTGGCATTTCCAACGTTTCAATGGAACACATAAAAGAGGCTGAGAAAGCACTTTCTGAGTACGGCCTTAAACCGGGTGCGGTACAGAATCACTTCAGTCTTCTGAGAAACGACCAGCAGCCGATCATCGACTACTGCAATGCAAACGGAATGCGGTATTATGCTTATATGGTTCTCGAACAGGGTGCGCTCAGCGGAAAATACAACGCTGAAAACCACTTTCCTGCACTGTCAATGCGTAATTTTGCATTCCCGAAAAGCAAGTTTAAGAAAATTGAAGGATTGCTCGCCATGATGCGCACAATCGCTGAGAAATATGGTATCGATCCTTCACAGGTGCCTGTTCTGTGGGCGATTGCCAAGGGTACAGTGCCGATCGTCGGCATTACAAAACCTGTATATGCTGAAAAGCTTGCCGCGGCTCTTGAAGTAAACCTGACAGACAAAGAGATCGATATGCTTACTGAAGAAGCGAAAAAGACAGGCATCCGTCAGCAGGGTGTCTGGGAACCACAGTAAAATAAAGATCCTGATGAGTTTCTTTGAGAAGTTCATCCGGATCTTTTTCATATGTTTTAAAGAATTACAGCTGCGATAATACAAAGCCCGGATATTCTTCGTGTGAACGTCCGGGTTTTGATTTTTTATTATTCGTCTTCAAAATCTGAAATCATTTCCCTGTCGCTTTCAGTTATTCCCTTTTTAAGCATTTCAAGATTCTTTATTCTGATTCGTTCATCTACAAATTCCTTGGTAAGTGTATAGATTACCGCGAACACAGGAACACCTGCGAGCATTCCTCCGAAACCGAAAAGATTTCCGAAGAAGAAAATCGAAAACATGATCCAGAAAGTCGGGAGATTAAGCTTGTTTCCGAGGATCTTAGGTCCGAGAATGTTGCCGTCGAACTGCTGCAGAACAAGAATTATAATAATGAATACTACAGTTTTCTGAGGCTGAGTAAGAAGCACAAGAACGATTGACGGAATAGCACCGATGAATGGTCCGAAGAACGGGATCATGTTTGTGATTCCGACGATAAAGCTTATGAGCATTGCATTATCGAACTGGAAGATCACCATTACGATGAAACATAGCATTCCGATAACGAATGAGTCAAGTGACTTGCCAACGAGGAAGTCGCTGAAAATGGTGTTTGCGTGAGCGCCTTTTACCATTACTGTATCATATGCTGACTTCGGAAGAACAGCATAGAAAAATTTCTTGGCCTGTCTTATAAAGTTTTCCTTGCTGTAAAGCAGATAGATCGAAACGATGTATCCGAGAAGGAAATCCTTGATGCCCATAAGGAAACTGAATACACCGTCCTTGATGAGAACAAAATATCGTTCAAAAGCCGGTTTGATATCAGTTATCCATCCAAGGACGTGATCGGATATCGTAACGTACTGCTGCTGGAACCAGTCTGTCACCTGTTCGTTTATTTCAGGATTTTTCTCAAGAAAATCAAGAGTGGAAACATACAGGGAATAAAGATAGTCCGGCATTTTGTTGAGCAGGGTCGAAATACTTTCAACTATCTGCGGAACAGCCATTGCAACGAGAGCGATAATAGCTGAAAAACCGATAAGTGAAGCAATGATGATACTTACCGACCTGCATAGTTTGCTTTGTTTCTTTTTTTTCAGGATCCTGATGGTAAGAAACCTTTCGATTGTCCTTACCAGAGGCTGCATGATATATGCAATAACAAATCCCCAGATTACAGGAGAAATTGCCTTGAATATACTTCCTACGATTCCGAGAAAAGAATCAAACCTGAAAGCCAGAAGTACAATAAGTATGCATATTGAAAACACCATAACGGTGTAATATGCGATAGTGTTGTATTTCTCATTAAATTTAATTTTCATCTTTTTGTCAACTCCATGTTCTTCATACTATTAAGTATATCATAACAATTATAATAATTCAACTGGATTTTTAGAGGAACACTGATTAAATCCTAAATCCGGCGAAGCCGGATTTACGGAAGTGGGATTTGCGGGGCTTCGCCCCGGAGCCCCATGCTGATTTATTTATAAATCAGCGTTTCCTTAGGAAAACACTGAAATGTGTTTTTTATTTCACTTCTTATAAATAGTCAAACAAATGATTGACCTGCAGGAAATTTCGTGGTACAATTACAATATATATATGATTTTAAAGGATGGAATACATATGAAAACTACTACAGCATTTATTCTTACAGCTGCTATGGCTCTTTCATTTACCGGATGCGACAGTTCTGTTATAGGTTCAAAAGCATGTTACACTTCAACTGATGAGGTAACACTTGAAAAGCTTATTGAAAACTCATCACCTTCAAAAATGGTTGAGTACAAGGGCGGTTTCAAGGAAGTGATCGACTATTCCGGCAGTGGTCAGGAAAACATGGACGATGGTGAATTCTACATTGCCTATAAAAAAACCGGTGACCTTATTGAATACAACTTTTCTGCCAGCTATCCGGATGAATTCACTCAGTGCGTATATGTTTCAACGAACAAGGATGATCCTTACCGCTATACCCAGACCCCGATGGGCATTACCAGAACAGATCTGACTGATGAAGAACGTGATCATGTGATGTCAAACACTGTACTTGGATACGTTGGTCTGGATCCGAAACTTGAGGAAGTTACAGAAAAGGACGGCAATTATATCGCCAAAGTAAGCATAATACAGGATGGTCAGAATCTTGGCACAGACACTATCACTCTTGATCCTAAGTCGGGCATGATACTCAAGGTGAAGTCCAATCAGCCTAAGGGACTCGAAGTAATTTCTGAGTTCTCTTACGCAAAAAATACTGAAATAAATACTACTCCGCAGACTGATTACGTTGAACCGGTTGAAGCAACAGAAAATCCGGAAGTCAGTGCGGAACAGGCTAATGAAGCAGTAACTGATGCAGAATAATATATCTTTGACCGGAGACCTTAACAATGATAACAAATGACAAGATGTTCATTTCATTCAAGCACAAAGTAATTGAGAGCGTAGCCAGACTTGCGTGGGATGACAAACTTGATGAAGACCATATCGACGCACTTAAGTACGAACTGATTCCCGGACCTAAACCGCAGTACAGATGCTGTATTTACAAGGAACGTGAAGTAGTCTCACAGAGATTACGACTTGCCAGAGGAAAAAACACTACAGCAAATCCTGACTCCAAAAATGTCGTACAGGTAATGCAGGCAGCCTGTGACCAGTGCCCTATCTCATCATACACAGTTACTGATAACTGCCGTCTTTGCCTTGGTAAGGCGTGCTACAGTTCCTGCAAGTTCGGCGCTGTTTCCATAGGTGAAAAACGATCAAACATAGACCCTAACAAATGCAGGGAATGCGGCCAGTGTGCCGCAGCCTGTCCTTACGGAGTAATAGTACATCTTGTCAGACCGTGCAAAAAAGTCTGTCCTGTCGGTGCAGTCTCATTCGACGAAAACGGTTTCTGCGTTATCGATGAATCCAAATGCATAAACTGCGGTCACTGTATACACAGCTGTCCTTTCGGCGCGATAAGCTCAAAAACTTATCTGGTCCAGATAATAGAAGCAATAAAAGCCGGTAAAAATGTTATTGCGATGTGTGCGCCATCTATTGAAGGACAGTTCGGCGAGAATGTAACACTTCAGTCCATTAAGAACGCTCTTCTTAAACTCGGATTTTCCGATATGGTCGAAGTCGGACTCGGCGCAGATATCACAGCGGCTTACGAAAGCGCTGAATGGAGCGAAGCGAAAAAAGAAGGCAGAAAGATGACTACATCCTGCTGCCCTGCTTTTATAAATATGCTCAAAAACAATTATCCGGATCAGTATAAGGAAAACATGTCCGAAATAGTTTCTCCTATGTGTGCTGTTTCAAGATACATGAAAGCACTCCACCCTGATTGTGTTACGGTATTTATAGGCCCGTGTATTGCAAAGAAATGGGAAACTCTTGATAAATCAGTCGAAGGAAATGCCGACTACGCGATAACCTTCGGTGAACTTCAGGTTCTCCTTCGTTCACGCGATCTGGAGTTTGAACCGACCGATGAGCAGTATCAGGAAGCTTCAGTATTCGGAAAGGGCTTTGCATCTGCAGGCGGCGTAGCGAATGCCGTTATTGAATGCATGAAGGAACGCGGCGAAGATACATCAGGAATTACACTTTATAAAGCGACCGGCGCACTTGAGTGCAAAAAGGCTCTTGCCCTTCTTAAAGCCGGAAAGCTTAATGAGGACTTTATTGAAGGTATGGCATGTACGGACGGATGTGTAGGCGGACCTTCAAATCACAGGGCTCCAGCCGAGATACACAAAGCACGTAAAGCACTTCTTGACAGTGCTGATGACAGACAGATACTCAAAAACATCGAAAAGTATCCTCTGGACAAATTCTCTATGTACCGTGACGGTCATATGGAGCATTAATGGCACACTTATCAGAACGAAGATCCGGCTCTGCCTCTAAATTCACATAGATTTATGAAAAAAAGGATCATCAAAGGACGATTATTTTCCTTTGATGATCCTTTTTTTGATTTGACTTTCTTAAGAACGGTCTTTAAGAAAAACTTATTTCTTTTCAACTGCAACCTGTGCTTTCCCGTCCTTGAAACTGATGTATTTTACAACATATCCTGTATCGGCGGTTTCATAACCGCTGCTGTCATATTCCATAAGTCCTGTCTGTGTTTCTCCCGGTTTTAAGTAACCATGAGACGGATCATTTACAAGTCTAAGGATACGCTGCTTGTCATCACCGTTATATGTTTCCGCATAGTTGTAGTATTTAAACTCTTTCTGTCCCCAGTAGGTTTTATGCATTTCTGCCTGAACATGCATTATTCTGATACCAGTATTGTTTTTGTCATTGTACCATCCGTTCAAGAAATTCTTGACATCATTGTTGTTTCCTTCACAGCTCTGATATTCCACTAAGAAATATTCGCTTGTAAAGTTTCCGTTCCAGTTTTTCAGCGGAAGAATAAGGCAGCTTCCTTCTTTTGCTGGATCTGAAAGCGAAAATACCTGTTCCCCTCCTGAATTCAGATCATATATCTGAACTTCATTTTCACGCAGCCATCCGGCCATAAGTTTTGAGAAAGTACAGTAATCGCCAAGGGAATCGTCCATTTTACAGTAGCCGGCAGGCCCTTTAAGTCCTTCGTAATCCTGTGACTCATATTTGTAATAGTCCTGAAGTCCCATACAGTGTCCGAACTCATGTGTATAGTCTCTTTTGAAAACATACATGTTATCTTTATACGGCATTGTGCTCATTCCGGCATACTTTACAACTTTAACGCCGTCAACTTTAAAGTTCGGGTCATAGTACCAGGTGTGTGTGGCCGCATACCAGAAGTCCTTTATAGTGCCTGACGCGTTGTCAAGAGGCACAGTAAAGGTAAGTACATCTATATCCCCGTCACCGTCACCGTCATAGTCTGAATAATTTATCTTTTCATCCATTGTTTTCAGGACGTCCTTCATCATTTTTTCTCTGGTGGAAAGATCGACACTGTAACCTTCGATGTCAGCATTAAGCGTACAGTAATAAACATCTCCGGACATAGTAAGATTTCCGTACGAAGCTCTTTCTATATATGCAGTAAGGCTTTCATAAGGGTACTTTGCCTGACCTTCTCCGAACAGTTCGGTCTCTAGGTCCTCTTCACTCATTTTCTTCCTGTCGCTGAATTTTGCATTATTGAATTCCACAAGGAAATTCAAGGAACGAACCTCTCCGGTGGTCTGTGCACTTGTTACCAGTCCGTTAAGTGAAGAAGGAATGAGAGGAGAATCAGTGACAGTAAATGTTCTGTGATCATACTTCTCAGAATATTGATCCATAAGATATTGCTTTAGATAGACGGAGTCCTGAAAGTCCGTATAACCATTACCGTCAAAATCGGCGATCTGCTCTGTCAGAGGATCTGTATCTTTTTCTTCTGAAAGTATATATGACTTATGCAGCGCCAGATCTGCAATATCCACCCTTCCGTTTCCGTTCATATCCCCGCGGATATATGTTGTAACTGTAGTTTCTCCTGAAGCAGTCATTCCCATTAATGACGAAAACATAAGTGCAGCCGCAGAAAGAAAAGCCGCCGGTTTCTTCAGTTTCTTTATCATATACGATCCTCCTGTAAGATTATGTAATACGTCGGTATACATGATTAGTGCAAATTCACTTAATATTATATCATGATGGTTGAATATCTGCAAGAGGTTGCACATTGAATTTACCTGATTATAACAGCTTAAATTACTTAAATTTTGTTTTTGAAAATTCCAATTGAATACCACTTTTAAATATGATATAATTTAAATGTATTGTTTATTAAAGAAACACGTATCACTGCGCAGCCGGATCAGATATATCTGATATAAGCAGCTGGTGTTTCTTTCGGAAAGGAAATTTTTAATGATCGATTGTCATACACACACAGCAGTTTCACCTGATGCCGAAGGCGATGTTCTTTCTTCGTACAGACAGGCTGTCAGTCTCGGACTAAAAGCTCTTGCTGTCACAGAGCATGTCGAAGCCAACCGTCCTGAAGGTCCGGAAAATTATACTACAGTTCACACAAGTGACGAACATTATTTCTATAACCGTGATATTTTCTATAAGTCAATGGAAACAAATCTTGAAGTTTTAAAACATATCACCGGAGATACCGTTTTTATAAACGGCACGGAACTCGGTCAGCCAACGCACAACTATGAATTTGCTGATGAAGTGGTATCTGATGAAAGGCTTGACTTTGTAATCGGCTCAATGCATGAACTTAAGGGCAGAGATGACTTTGCATTTCTTGACTATAAAAAAGAGGATCCTGAAAAGATCCTGGAAGAATATTTCGAAGAGATACTGGCAATGTGTAAATGGGGTAAATTTGATGTTTTAGGACATCTCACCTACCCTCTCAGATATATCTGCGGTGAACAGGGCATTTCTGTAGATATTAAAAAGCACGAAAACATCATCAGAGCCATTTTTACTGAGATTGCTTCAATGGATAAAGGCATTGAGATAAACACATCAGGGCTGCGTCAGGATTACGGAAAGACTTTCCCTGACCTTGATCTGGTGAAACTGTACCGGGAATGCGGAGGAAAGATCATTTCACTGGGATCTGACGCTCATAAAACCTGCGATATCGGCAAAGGCATAAAGGAAGGCATGGAGATCGCAAAGGCTGCAGGTTTTTCGAGGATCTTTTACTTTAAAAAGCATGTACCATATGGTATTTCAATATAAGGAGTCTGGAATAATATGAGTAAAACTTTATCTTTAAAAACTTATGCAAAGATCAATCTTACGCTTGACGTAACCGGAAAAAGAGAAGACGGATACCACAACATTGACAGCATTTTCGAGGAGATCTCCGTTTGCGACACGGTATCGGTCACAGCTAATGACAGCGGATTAATCACTGTTTCCTGCAGTGTTCCGGGAATACCGTGTGATGAAAGAAACATAGTTTACAAAGCCGCTTCCATATTTTTTGAAGAGACTGGTATAAAAAATCCGGGCATACACATTGATATTGAAAAGAACATTCCAAGTCAGGCCGGTATGGGCGGCGGAAGTACCAATGCTGCCGGTGTTTTCAGAATTCTTGATAAGCTTTTCGAAACACATCTTGGTAACGAAAAACTGTGTGAGATATCTGTACGTTCAGGCGCAGATACACCGTTTTTCATAAGAGGCGGACTTGCACATATAAGCGGAATAGGTGATATTATCGGGCCCCTCTCTCCTCTTTCCGAACACTTCATTGTTGTCGCAAAAGGAACGGAAGGCGTTTCCACACCTGCTGCTTACCGTGAGATCGATTCACTTGAAAACGTTCCGCATCAGAATACAGAAGCTATTCTTACAGCCTGCAGAGATGATGACATTAACACACTTATGGCTAATGCGCTTAATACATTTGAGTTTACCAAACTTCCTGATAATATTGCAAAGATCAGAGATATTATGAAGATACACAATACCACTGGAACGCTCATGACCGGAAGCGGCGCTGCTGTATTCGGTATTTTCACCGACAAAACAAAAGCTGAGGCTGCAGAAAAGGAACTTGCTGCACTCTATCCTTTTGCTGTGTTATGTTCTAATATTTGTCCCGAAAGAAATAACTTTTCATGATCAGACCATAAAGTCTGAAAAATTATTCACTTATAAAAAGAAATCAGCACATCAGGCTCACATTTCCATGCAAAGCCTGATGTGCTGATTGTTTATTTGCGTGGCTTCACCCTGTACTCCATGCTGATTTAAAACATTTCAGAGTTTCCTTAAGACATCAGTTTAGACCGTAATTTTTAATCTGATTATCGTTTTTCCACCTTTGATACTTCTTCAAGGAATCTTTCAAGATGCTGGTTTATTTGCGTATCAGAATCATCGATTTTCGGGAATATCTCGTAAAGTTTCTTTTCAGGAGTATATTTGTATGCGCTTTCAAGGATTCCGGTATCATAATCTGCAAGCTCCCAGAAGCGGAAAAGCAGTTCCTTAAGTGCAGAATTTTCATAGAATACCTTCAGCCGTGAATTCAGTCCGTATGAATAAGGACTTGTTCCCTGTTTATAGACTCTCTTTATTGCGGCAACATCTTCAGCTGCGGATGATGTTGCAACGATAATATCGAAATATCCTTCTTCGCAGATAAACCTGTCATAGTCAGGATCGTAGTATGTGAAATCCTTTTCCGTAAGGGCAAAGTCAAATCTTTCTGTCTGGCCCGGTTCAAGATATATCTTTTTAAAAGCTTTCAGCTCACTTTCCGGTTTCCTGCAGGTAGAATATACGTCGCTTATATAGATCTGTACTACCTGAGCTCCGGCAGTTTTACCCGTGTTGGTTATCTTTCCGCTGACAGTGAGTCTTTCGCGGAAGCGTTCCTTCGAAGTGCATACGTCAGTGATCTCAAAGGTCGTATAGGAAAGACCGAAGCCGAAATTATATGCTGGTTTGATCTTTTTCTTTGCGTAATATCTGTAACCGATGAAAATTCCTTCACCGTATGAGACTTCGCCTCCGTCACCCGGAAAATTGATAAAGGTAGGAGTATCTCTGTAATGAGCAGGAAATGTTACCGGAAGCTTTCCTGAAGGATTGACTCTGCCGGTAATAATGTCAGCCATTGCCCTGCCTCCCTGCATGCCAGGAAGGAACATACAGAAAATACCGTCCACATAAGGTTCATATTCAGAAAGTGATACCGGCCCGCAGACATTAAGTATCAGCGCAATTCTGAAACTCTTTAACTGCTGTTTTTCAAGTATAAGCTCACGCAGTACAGCCTTGTCGCGTTTATCGAGTTTCATATTCTCCCTGTCATTGCCCTCCATACCGGTAAGTGAAGCAACAACGATAACAGTTTCATTGTTCCCTTTTATACGTCCGGTGATCTGTGGATGGACTGAAACTCTGCTTTCGCCGAGGATCTTTATGAGCTCTTCAGAAAATGAGGTGTTTCTGTCTGTAATTACAGCAGCACTTCCTTCACCGCAGGTCAGAAGTTCCTCACAGCCTGTTCCCGTGATAATTATTTTATCATCACCGTCCGGATCAAACGGAAAGATATTACGTGTATTTTTTAAAAGCACTATACCTTCAGATGCTGCTCTGTATGCAGCTCTGTCAGTGCGCTCTTTAAGTTCTGCGGCGTTTTTATATTCCGGTTTATATAATTTCTTCTTTTCATCGAGATAATCAATGAGTTCAAGCATATTCAGCACAGCTTCATTGAGCTTTTCCACCGAAGCAATGCCGTCCTTTAACGCCTGTGAATAAGTATCTGTTACCTTCTCGTCAGGAGGTCCCGGCATTGAAAGGTCATTTCCAGCTTCAACCGCGCCTATATGGTCATTTACAGCGTTCCAGTCTGAAATAACTACCCCGTCAAAGCCCCATTCATCTCTGAGCTTGTCGTGAAGAAGTTTTCTGTTTTCAGAACACGGCACTCCGTTTATCCTGTTGTAAGCGCTCATTACGGTTTTTACCTCACCGTCCTTGACGCAGGCACGGAATCCCGGAAGATATATCTCCTCGAGAGCACGTTTTGAAACGGAAACATTTACACCGGTCCTGTTTGTTTCCTGATTGTTTGCAGCAAAATGCTTTACGTTTGCTGCAACAGGATATTTCTGAACGCCTTTTATAAGCTCAGGAGCAAGTGCAGATATCAGATACGGATCCTCAGAATACCCTTCGAAAAGCCTTCCGCCGAGAGGATCTCGATGAATATTGATATTTGGTGTACCAAGGAGAATATCGATACCATAGGCAGCAGCTTCAGCACCAAGTGCTTCACCCGTTTCCCTTACAGTATCAGGATCAAAAGTTGCAGCAAGAAGAATTCCCGGCGGAAAACATCCCGGTGACATATCTGGCATACCTGTAAGTTCATCAAGTTTTTTCTTTATTATATCCCTGATTCTTTTTTCTTCTTCATTCAGTCTTTCTTCGTGATAATAGTTCTTTATAACATTTGAAAGAATTTTTCCCTGCGGTTTTATCTTCTCATCATTTTCATCACGGGTAAAAAAATCCCCGAAAAGCTGTTCGAAATTGATACCGGTCCCGCCGTCAAGTAGCTGAAGTCTTCTTATACCCAGTTTCTTAAACTCAGCTGTTCCGAAAAATGTTGCACCGTTTACCAGAGCGACTTTATCAGAAATAGTCATCTGACTGATCTTGCTTTTTTTTGAATCCATAAATTTTTACCCCCTGTTTTTCTATATCTCAAAATTATTACTATGAAACACTGATTAAATCAGAAATCCGGCTTCACCGGATTTCTGAAGGTGGGAATTGCCGGGCTTCGCCCCGGAGCCCCTAGCTGATTTATGAGTAAATCTGCATTTTCCTATATCTCTATATTATCAGATTACATTCAGAATATCAAGACATAACGGAATCGTTATAATTGAAACGAAAGTAGTTACAAAAACCGTCTTTGCAGCAAGTTCCTCGTCTTTTTCGTATCTTCCGGCAAGAAGAACTGCTGTATTTCCGACAGGCATTATCATAAGAATGAACATTACCGCTCTTATCAGGTCATCACTAACTGTAAGTTTCAGAAGCGGCCATAGTATAAATGAAAATGCCACCTGACGTATAACAGTAAATAAATACACATGCCAGTCGTTAAATATGCTCTTTACCGGTATCTTCGCAAGTGTGGAACCTATTACAAGCATTGCTAATCCGGATGTAAGCCCGCCTATTGTACTGCAGAATCCTGTAAGTACTGTCGGATAATGAACCGGCAGGAAATAGAGAAGCACAGCGGCAAGCGAGCACAGTGTACCCGGCGTCAGAAGGTGCTTCAAATCAATAAGAGAAGTTACAGAACTGCTTCCCTTCTGTTTTCCGCCGTCATAGTTTATCATAACGATGCCGACAGTGAAAACAAAAATATTGAAAAATACGTTGACGACAGCTGCATATATCATAGCTTCTGATCCGAAAAGTGCATTGATGACCGGATATCCCATAAATCCGGTGTTTGAGAACATGCACATAAACATGTATATTCCCTGCTGCTTAGAAGGAAAATGAAGCAGTTTGACTGTAACTATACTCAGAACTGTCATAAACATGTACAGAGCAAACGAAAAAATGAAAACTGCACCTACTTTACCGTAATCCTTCTCGCCGTCGTCTTTCATGACTGAAGCAAGTATCATAAGCGGCAGAGTTACATCAAGCAGAAGCCTTGTGAGTTTCTGAGTGAACGGAACATCAATGTATTTAAGTTTGAAAAGAACATACCCTGCACCCATTATCATAAAAAGCTGGATAAGCTGTTCCAGCAGAACTGTATTCATATTTAACATCCTTTCGCTGACAGTGATTCACTGATCAGAACGATTTAAGCCGGCGAGGAAAATGCAGGGTTTCCCCGTTTCCTGTGCTTATTTATTAAGGAAACGCTGATTTATTCATAAATCAGCGTGGGGCTCCGGGGCGAAGCCCCGCAAATCCCACCTCCGGAAATCCGGCTTCGCCGGATTTCCGATATAATCAGTGTTTCCTTAACAGACCATGGTTCTTATTCTGTAAGGTACTGTTCGCAGAGCTTCTGCAGTCTTATATCCACGAGCGCTTCTGTGATCACGCCGTTTTCGCTGTACTCTTCAGAAATGATTCTGCCGTTTTCACGTATCTTTCCTGTTAGTCCTGTCTGGCTGTAAGGAATAAGAAGTTTCATTTTCCTTAATGTCTCAGGCAGATTTGCAGCCACAAGAGAAAGAAGTTCATCAAACCCTGTCCTGTTTATTGCCGAGATCCTTACCTGCGGTACATCAGAAGGAAGTTTGATCTCAGGTTCACCTTTATCACATTTATTGAGAACATATATATGAGGTGTTTCTTCGCATCCGAGTTCAGCAAGAAGATCATGAGTTACCTTTATCTGTTCAGCTGCCTCCGGCGATGATGAATCTATTATCTCAATAATAAGATCAGCATCTGCAGCTTCTTCAAGTGTACTCTTGAAAGCTTCAACAAGACTGTGAGGGAGCCTTCTTATAAGCCCTACAGTATCAATAAGCATAACGCTTCTTCCGTCAGGAAGTTCGATCGAGCGTGACGTTGTGTCAAGCGTTGCAAAAAGCTTGTTTTCTGCAAGAACACCGGCTTCAGTAAGAGCATTAAGCAGAGTTGACTTGCCCACGTTGGTATATCCGACTATGGCTGCAGTAAGAACGCTGTCCTTCTTTCTTCTTGCTCTCATTCGTTTTCTTCGCTCGCCGAGGTTCCTAAGTTCCTCCTCAAGAGCAGTGATACGGCGTTTTATATGACGGCGGTCAGTTTCGAGTTTGGTCTCACCCGGACCTCTGGTACCGATACCGCCTCCGAGACGAGACATCTCGACACCCATACCTGTAAGACGCGGCAGTCTGTACTTCTGAAGTGCAAGTTCTACCTGCAGTTTACCTTCGCTTGTTCTGGCTCTTGCGGCAAAAATATCGAGAATAAGCATTGTTCTGTCAATAACGCGGACACCGGTAATATCTTCGATATTTCTGATCTGTGTTGCACTCAGTTCATGGTCAAAGACTATCAGTTCGGCTTCAAGTTCCTTACAAACATCCGCGAGCTCTTCAAGCCTTCCCGCACCCATGCAGAATCCCGGATCGAAAGCAGGCTTTTTCTGTGTAATAACACCCACAACTTCACCGTCAGCAGTTTTCGCAAGCTCTTCAAGTTCGGCTAACGAGCTTTCAATGTCATATTCTCCTGTGTCAACGGCAGCGAGAATGACTTTGGTTTTCTTTGTTTCCTGATCCATCAGTTCTCCTTTTATATTTATCGTGCATAGACGCAAACGCAGATATGCATATCGTTTTTATTATTATAAAAAACATGAACCAAATATTTCGGTTCATGTTTTTTAATCACTATTCAAAAAATCCTGAATCTGAAAAAGTCTTCTGTTCTTCTCCGTAACAGTCCGGATATATTACGCCTCTGTTGTCGTAAAACAGAATAACGGAAAACAGAACTATATACGCAATGGAATTAACAAGAACAGAAGCGTACACACGTACATTGAATACTATCGCAAAACATGCAAGCATGCATATTACTGCCGCTACAGTTGTGGCTTTCTGTAAAATCGTGTTTTCCTTTTCGATGAGCATATAGAACATAACTACTGCCGTTGAGAATACACAGTGTGAAATAATAAGTGCTTTTGAAGCTGGTGTATAGAACTCAGAAACATCGATCAGGTTGAAATCGCAGATCATAATAATAAATTCTATCAGAAAATAGACGGACATAGCGATCTTCAGCGGCAGACGGCCTCTGAGTTTAACTGCATAGCCAACTACGTTCAGCAGCATAAGCAGAAAACCTGATACTTCAATTGCATAGGCAATAGCTTCAACTACAGGTACTATGTTGCCTGTTCTGAGGTAGTAGGAATAATAGATGAGAGTTACGATGATGAACAGAACAAACATGCTGTTGGCAAGAAGACCTACCCATGTAAGTCCTCTGAAGGTTTTGATTTTGTCAAGACGGCTCAATCAGATCACCTCACATCGGGTTTTACTGATCTTCAGCTGCAAGAGCTCTCGCACCGATATCAGTACGGAAATGATGATTTTCAAATGAAATTTTCTTTACACAGCTGTACGACTGATCAAGAGCTTCCTTAAGTGTCTTGCCGGTTGCAGTTACGTTAAGTACACGTCCTCCTGCTGTAAAGAACTTTCCGTCATCATACTTTGTGCCGGCATGATAAACAAATGCACCGCTTACCTGTCCCTTGGCATCAAGACCGCTAATTTCCTTGCCGGTCTCGTATTTTTTCGGATATCCGCCGCTGGCCATAACAACACATGCTGCAGATTCATTTTTCCATCTTACGTTTACAGTATCAAGCTTGTCATCATATATAGCCATCATGATGTCGATGATGTCTGTATCAAGAAGAGGAAGTACTACCTGTGTTTCCGGATCACCGAAACGGCAGTTGTATTCAATAACCTTAGGACCCTTTGGTGTGATCATAAGGCCGAAGTAAAGACATCCCTTGAATGTTCTGCCTTCATTGTTCATTGCTTCAATAGTAGGTCTGAAGATAGTCTTCATACATTCTTCAGCAACCTTGTCTGTATAGTAAGGGTTAGGAGCTACAGTTCCCATACCGCCTGTGTTGAGACCCTGGTCACCGTCAAGAGCTCTCTTGTGATCCATTGAAGAAATCATTGGCTTAAGTGTCTTGCCGTCTGTGAAACAAAGCACTGAAACTTCAGGACCTGTAAGGAATTCTTCAACAACGATCTTTGAACCGCTTGCACCGAAGATCTTGTCTTCCATAATAGACTTGACTGCATCCTCAGCTTCCTCAAAGTTCTGGGCGATTATAACGCCCTTTCCGAGTGCAAGACCGTCAGCCTTGATTACTGTAGGATACTCGTTCTTTTCCTTGATGTAGTTTACAGCTTCGATAGCTGATGAGAATACGTTGTATTCAGCAGTCGGAATATTGTACTTCTTCATAAGATCCTTTGAAAAAACCTTGCTGCCTTCTATGATTGCAGCAGCCTTGTTGGGACCGAATGTTGCAAACCCTTCTTTGTTAAGGGCATCGACCATTCCAAGTACGAGCGGATCGTCCGGTGCTACAACTACAAGATCAGCATTTACTTTTTTAGCGAGTGCAACAACACCTTCAATATCAGTTGCCTTGACATCGCTGAAACATTCAGCATATCTTGAAATGCCGCCGTTACCAGGTGCACAGTAAATTTTATCGACCTTTTCACTTTCATGTATCTTCATTACAAGAGCGTGCTCACGTCCGCCGCCGCCGATTACGAGTACATTCATGGGAATAATACCTCCTTGTTATATAAACGTATATCGCAGCTGCACAATGTACACTGCGATATACTGATATAAAATCTGATTAGTTCAAATAGTGTTACGGTTATCAGTGATGGAAAAGTCTGATGCCTGTAAATGCCATGGCAATGTTGTACTTGTTGCATGTCATGATAACATGATCATCTCTGATTGATCCGCCTGGTTCAGCAATGTAAGCAACACCGCTCTTCTTGGCTCTTTCGATGTTGTCGCCGAACGGGAAAAATGCGTCGGAACCAAGGCATACATCCTTGTTCTTTGCAAGCCATTCCTTCTTTTCAGCAGCTGTAAGAACCTCAGGCTTTACCTTGAAGAGTGTCTGCCATACGCCGTCAGCAAGAACATCTTCGTATTCGTCAGAGATGTAAACGTCAATTGTGTTATCTCTGTCAGGTCTTCTGATGTTGTCAACGAACTGGAGACCCATAACCTTTGGATGCTGTCTTAACCACCAGATATCAGCCTTGTTGCCTGCAAGTCTTGTGCAGTGGATTCTTGACTGCTGACCAGCACCGATACCGATAGCCTGGCCGTTCTTAACGTAGCATACTGAGTTTGACTGTGTATACTTAAGTGTGATAAGAGCGATTACGAGGTCATCCTTCTTGTCATCCGGAATGTCCTTGTTGTCAGTTACGATGTTTGTGAGCATGTCGTTGTCGATCTTAAGTTCGTTTCTTCCCTGCTCAAAAGTTACTCCGAAAACCTGCTTTGTTTCAACAGGAGCAGGAACATAGTCAGCATCGATCTTTATGATGTTGTATGTACCTTTTCTCTTGGACTTAAGGATCTCAAGAGCTTCATCTGTGTATGAAGGTGCAATGATACCGTCAGAAACTTCTCTCTGGATCATCTTTGCTGTGCATGCGTCGCATTCATCTGAAAGAGCGATGAAGTCACCGTATGAAGACATTCTGTCTGCGCCTCTTGCTCTTGCATATGCAGCAGCCATTGGTGTGAGTTCACCGAGATCATCAACAAAGTAGATCTTTGCTTCAGTTTCTGTAAGCGGCTTGCCGATAGCTGCGCCTGCAGGTGAAACGTGCTTGAATGATGTAGCTGCACAGTAACCTGTAGCTGCCTTAAGTTCCTTTACAAGCTGCCAGCCGTTGAAAGCATCAAGAAGGTTGATGTAGCCCGGCTTTCCGTTAAGAACTTCAATTGGAAGATCCTTGCCGTCAGCCATGTAAACTCTTGACGGCTTCTGGTTTGGGTTACAGCCGTATTTTAAAAGCATTTCATTTGCCATTTGTTTTTCCTCCACAATCAGATCTTTTCAAATTTGTTTATGATCTTAGTTTCTTCAGCGCCTGTTGCAATGTCAATGTAACGAACGAAAAGAGAAACCTTGTTGTCAGCATTAAGAGAATTCCAGAGCTTATCTGCAAATTCATTTATGTCATCCGGAACAGAGATCTTTTCAGGTTCACCCTCGAAGCTTGGAAGCGGATTTCCGTCTCCCATGTAAGTGTGGATAAAGTGACCTGTACCTGCTATCGGTGCTGCATAGTTGTATGTAAATCTTTCAACACATGAAGGATCACCGTCTGCAGACTTGAGAATAGACATTGAATAATTGTACTTACCGTTTTCGATCTCCATGATACCAGAAATTCTTGGTGTGTAGTTCGGAGCATCGTCTTCGTATTCTCTTTCTCTGAGAGACTGTTCGAAAGTCTGGCCCTTAGCCATGTTATCGTAGATAGTATCTGTCTGATCACCGTTTGTAACTATTGTGATGTTACCGAGCTTCCTTACCGGTGCATAAATGATAAGGTGCGGATCAGAGAGCTTTGAAGGATCAGCAGCTTCTGTTACGATACCGTCATCAGTAGCTGTAAATACACGGTTACGTGAGTTTACGCTTCTTCCCATGATGAAATATGCAGTCGCAGCTTTCTTTCCGTCAGCTGATCTGCCGATAACTATACCTCTGCCAGGATATGAATTCTTTTTAAGTTCTTCATAAATGTCGAGCATTTTCATAAGTATGGTTTCTCCTATTTTTTTATTACAGAGTACTTCCGGAAGAACGATCCGCCGGAAGTACACATCAGTTTGTTAAATCAGTCAACGTAAGCTTTTCCGTTGCGGATCGAGATACGGTCTTCACAGAAAAGTGAAACAGCCTTAGGAAGCAGCTTCCATTCAACGTTTTCCATTATTCTTTTCTGAAGAACTTCAGGTGTGTCATCATTTTCAATGTTTACTGTACCCTGAAGTATGATCGCACCTGCATCAGCTTCTTCGTTTACAAAGTGAATGGTAGCGCCTGAGACCTTGACACCGTATTCGAGAGCTTTTTCATGAACCTTGAGTCCGTAGAAACCTTCGCCGCAGAATGACGGGATCAGAGCAGGATGAACGTTTATGATCCTGTAAGGATACTTTTCAGTAACGCACCTGTCAAGTATAGTCATAAATCCTGCAAGAACTATGAGGTCTGCCTTCTGGTTATCAAGTTCTTCAAGTATTGCCTTACTGTAAGCGACACAGTCTTTGTATTCCTTTCTTGGAATAACTACAGTGTTTATTCCTGCTTTTGATGCTCTTTCAAGAGCGTAGGCTTCAGGATTGGATGAGATAACACAGGTGATCTTTCCGTTTTTTATCTCGCCGCGTGCTTCAGAATCAATAAGAGCCTGAAGATTAGTGCCGCCGCCTGATACGAGAACAACGATATTTTTCATCGATTATCCCCCGTATTACTTAATAATTACGCCTTCTTCGCCGTTTACGAGTTCACCGAGAATGTAAGCGTCTTCACCGGCAGCCTTAAGAGCAGCAATAGCCTTGTCTGCATCGTTCTTGTCCACAACAACGATCATGCCGACACCCATGTTGAATGTATTGAACATGTCTCTTTCAGGAATATTGCCTGTCTTAGCGATAAGATCGAAGATAGGAAGTACCTTAACAGCTGATCTTTCGATAGAAGCTGTGATGCCTGCAGGAAGTGAACGCGGAATGTTTTCGTAGAAACCGCCGCCTGTAATATGTGAGATAGACTTTACATTTACAGCCTTAAGAAGTTCAAGAACAGGCTTTACATATATCTTTGTAGGTGTAAGAAGAACTTCACCAAGAGTCTTGCCAAGATCACCGTAGTGACGTGCGAGGTTCTGTTCGCTTACTGTAAACACCTTTCTTACAAGTGAGAATCCATTTGAGTGAACACCGCTTGAAGGAAGAGCAATCATAACGTCCCCTGCCTTCTGTGTTTCATTTCTGATGATCTTGTCCTTGTCAACAACACCAACTGTGAAACCTGCAAGGTCATATTCATCTTCAGGATAGAAACCAGGCATTTCTGCAGTTTCGCCGCCGATAAGAGCAGCACCTGACTGTACGCATCCTTCAGCAACACCTGAAACGATGTTTGCTACCTTTTCAGGATAGTTCTTGCCTACTGCAATGTAGTCAAGGAAGAAGAGTGGCTTTGCACCGCAGCAGATAACGTCGTTTACACACATAGCAACGCAGTCGATACCAACTGTGTCGTGCTTGTCCATAAGGAAAGCAATCTTGAGTTTTGTACCAACGCCGTCTGTACCTGAAACGAGTACCGGCTTGCTGATACCAGTAAGATCAAGTTCAAAAAGGCCGCCGAATCCGCCGATGCCTGAGAGAACTCCGCTTGTCATTGTCTTTGCAACATGAGCCTTCATGAGCTCTACAGCCTTATAACCAGCTGTTACGTCAACGCCGGCTTCTTTATAGCTTTCTGAAAAACTTTTCATTTATTATCCTCCGTATGAGTTGTTTGTCCGCGTCATTCCTTGCCGTCCCAGCAGTAGCTGCAGAGGTTGCATGCCGGAAGACCGATTGCCTTTACAGTTCCTTCAAGTGACTGGAACTCAAGAGATGTAAGCTTAAGTCTCTTACAGATCTCGTTTCTGAGTCTCTGGCCGCGTTCAGTGTTTGTATCGCTGTATTCAGCAATGTACTTAACGCCTTCTGCGCCTTCGAACTCATCAATTATTTTTCTTGCGATAAGATCAAGTTCTGAATTGCTTCTTGAGAAGTTGAGATATTTGCATCCGTACATGATAGGCGGGCATGCTGATCTCATGTGAACTTCCTTCGCACCGTTTGCGTAAAGGAATTCTACTGTTTCACGAAGCTGTGTACCTCTTACAATACTGTCATCAACGAAAAGAAGCTTCTTGCCGCTTATGAGTTCGTGTACCGGAATGAGCTTCATCTTTGCAACCTGATTTCTGATTGTCTGGTTCTGAGGCATGAAGCTTCTCGGCCATGTAGGAGTGTACTTGATAAAAGGTCTTGCAAACGGGATACCGCTTCGGTTAGCATAGCCGATAGCGTGCGGAACACCTGAATCCGGGATACCGCAGATATAGTCAACATCAGGAAGCTTGCCGTTTGCCATATCCTGCTCAGCCATTATCTCACCGTTTCTTGTACGCATAATTTCAACGTTTACGCCTTCATAAACAGCTGTAGGATAGCCGTAGTAGGTCCAGAGGAATGAACAGATCTTAAGATCGTTCGTTCTTTCTGAAAGAATATCATAACCCTTTGATGTAAGGTTGATTATTTCGCCAGGTCCGAGTTCATAGCATGTCTCATAGCCGAGTTTCTGGTATGAGAATGACTCGAATGAAAGACAGTATCCGTCATCGCGCTTGCCGACGAGAATAGGAAGTCTTCCCTCTTTGTCTCTGGCGGCAATGATACCATCTTTGGTAAGTATCATGAGAGATACTGTACCGTTTATTTTCTGCTGAACGTATCTGATACCTTCAGTAAATGTTGGCTTCTGAGCGATGAGAGCACCTACAAGGTCGCTTGAGTTGATGCTTCCGCTGCTCATTGTTTCAAAACTTGCGCAGCCTGAATCGAGAAGTTCCTCTACAAGTTCGCGTGCATTGTTTATGATACCGATTGTACAGACAGCATATACACCAAGCTTTGAACGAACAAGGATTGGCTGAGGATCTGTGTCGCTGATGCAGCCGATACACATGTTGCCTTCCATGTCCTCAATGTCTTTTTCAAACTTTGTTCTGAAAGGAGAATTCTCGATGCTGTGGATAGCTCTCTGAAAACCCTTTGCTGCAGAATAGGCAGTCATACCGCCTCTTCTTGTACCGAGATGTGAATGATAGTCAGTTCCGAAGAACACATCTGTTATACAGTTGTGTTCTGAAGCAGCTCCAAAAAATCCGCCCATCGATTATTCACCCATAAGTCTCTTCATGATTTCCTGGTAAGCTTCTTCAACGCCGCCCATATCTCTGCGGAAACGGTCCTTGTCGAGCTTTTCATGTGTTGTGCTGTCCCAGAAACGGCATGTATCAGGTGAGATCTCGTCTGCGAGAATGATCTGATCGTGGAAACGGCCGAATTCGATCTTGAAGTCGATGAGGTCGATGTTCATCTTCTTGAAGAAATCCTTCATGAAGTCATTTACCATGAAAGCGTACTTTGTGATTGTTTCGATTTCTTCCTTAGTAGCAAGGCCGAGACCAAGTGCATAGTAGTCATTGATGAAAGGATCGCCAAGGTCATCGTTCTTGTAGCTGAATTCGAGTGTAGGCTGCTTGAGAGGTGTGCCTTCCTCGATGCCGAGCTTCTTTGAGAAGCTTCCTGCTGCTACGTTTCTTACGATTACTTCAAGAGGAACGATCTCAACCTTCTTAACGATGGTTTCACGGTCGTTGATCTCCTTAACGAGGTGTGTAGGAACGCCTGCTTTTTCAAGAAGTCCGAACATGTAGTTTGTCATTCTGTTGTTGATAACGCCCTTGCCGGCAATTGTACCCTTCTTTTCGCCGTTGAATGCTGTAGCATCATCCTTGTATGATACGATTACATAGTCAGGATCAGATGTTGCGAATACCTTCTTAGCCTTTCCTTCGTAAAGCTGTTCAGTTTTCTGTAAATTTTCCATAATAATAACTCCGTTTCCCGCTGTTACGCGATATATATTACTTTAATTTATTATTAAAATCAGATAAGTTCCTTGATGGTATTCTGGAGCTTCTGATCCTTTTCAGCGATTGTCTTTTTCATCTGAGTCTTCATGTCTGTAAGCTTTGCAGCAAGATCACTGTCTGAAAGGGCAAGAATCTGAACTGCAAGAAGTGCTGCATTGGCTGCACCGTTTATAGCAACTGTTGCTACAGGAACGCCCTTAGGCATCTGTACTGTTGCAAGAAGTGCATCCATACCGTCAAGACGTGATGACTCCATAGGAATTCCGATGACCGGAAGAATAGTATAGGCTGCAAGAACACCTGCGAGATGAGCTGCCATACCTGCTGCAGCAATGATAACACCGAAACCGTTAGCTGCTGCATTCTTTGAAAACTCAGCTGCTTCCTCAGGTGTACGGTGAGCTGACATTACATGTATCTCAAACTCAACACCAAAATTCTTAAGTTCCTTTGCTGCATCTTTAACTACAGGAAGATCACTGTCACTGCCCATAATTATAGCTACTTTCTTTGCCATGTCTGAAATAACCTCCTAAAACAAATATAACTGCGACATAGTCACAGTTATTAGAATACAATATATCTATAAAAATTTACAGGTATGCTGTTACTTGAAGAACATGAAGAAGAAAATGATATTCTGTAATTCATAACAACACCTCATAAATCTGATTATACAGTCGTCTAAAAAATATTATACAATATTCTATCCGTTTTTTCAACAGTTTTGTCAAAAAAAAATTTATAAAACTTGACCTTAAAAAAACAGTTTTTTATACATTACATCAAAACAAAACCCCGGAACCTTTGAAGCGGGTTCCGGGGAATCAGTGTTTCCTTAATATTTTACTGTTACTTCTTTTCTGCTGCAAGAGCCTTGTCTGATTTACGTACAAGGAAGAGTGAAAGAAGAAGAGCAACTATATAAAGTGCTATTGTGAAATAAAGAACGTTCTGGTATCCTACAGGGTTGATCAGGATAGCCTTGCCTGTAGCATCAGTACCGTGTTCAATGAACTCACCTGAGTGGTTTACAATGTATGTAGCAACCTGATTTCCTGTGAGGCCGGCAAAAGCCCATGCTGAAAGTGTGATACCGTGGATAGCGGAAATTGAGCTCATTCCGTAGTGGTCAGAAAGAAGTGTAGGAACGTTTGAGAAGCCGCCGCCGTATCCAGCGTTTACAATGAAGATGAGTGCAAGTACGAGGAAGATAAGAAGTCCGTTGCCTTCGCCGTTCTTGATACCCTGAGTTAGCATTACAAGACCTGTAAATGCGATAGAAAGTATAAAGATGAGCTTGTAGATAGTGTTTCTGTCCTTCATTGTGTCAGCCCATGCAGAGAAACCAAGACGTCCGCCTGCATTGAATACTGCTGAAATAGTTGAGATAAGACCTGCATAAGCTACAAGGCCAACACACTTAACGATCATCTTTTCCTGTGAGATAAGAGCAAGACCGCATGTAATGTTGATGTAGAACATTACCCAGATACCGATATAGTTTGTGATAGGCTTTGTCTTAAGAGTAGCCATGATAGAAGGCTTTTCGCCCTTGCCTGTAGGTTCAACCCAGCCGGCAGGCTTTGCAAGGAGAAGATGACCAACGAACATCATTACGAAGTAAACACCTGCAAGTATAAAGAACATCTTGTAGATACCTGTTTCACCGAGGCCTTCGAGCATACCCTGCATAATTGGTGAAGCGATAGCCTTTGCAGCACCGAAACCGGCAACGGCAAGACCTGTTGCAAGACCTTTACGGTCCTGGAACCAGAGCATAAGAGTTTTAACAGGTGAAAGATAACCTGTACCAAGGCCTATACCCATGATAAAGCCATAGCAGATGTAGATGCCTACAAGAGCAAGCGGACTGCCCTTATGTAAGCCGCCGTATCTGATGAAAAATCCTGTTCCAGCCATACCTACTGAAAAACAGATAGTAGCGATAAGAGATGATTTGTGGATATCCTTTTCAACAACGTTGCCGAGGAAAGCCGCAGACATTCCGAGGAAGAAGATAGCGAAGCTGAATGCCCATTCAACCGCACCCTTTGAATAGCCGATATACTCTGAAATTTCCTGTGAGAAGATCGACCAGCAGTAAACCGTACCGATACTGCAGTGCAGAAGCAGTGCGGGAATAGCGGCACGCACCCATTTGTTTGAACGCCAGCCACTATTAGTTGTGGTTTCATTACCCATTGAGTAACACTCCTTTATCAAATTTTGCAACAGGGATTACGCCCGACGCATATATGATTTATTATACCAAAAATCGGCTTTTTAAACAATAACATTTTGGTTACAAATCAGTTACATTTTGATTTTCGGAGCGTTTATTCCCTTCTCAGAGATTACAGATACAGAAATGAATGTATCAGTTTTCCTGCGGGAACTTCAATCCCCACTGCTTTCTGCATTCGTCCATTATTTTCATGATTTCAATTGTTCCCTCATGAGGAACGAGTGCGCTTTCCTTTAAGCCTTTACGGAGACATTCATGAACCTCACGTATTTCGTATTCATATCCGTTTATTTCTGGCTCGCAGATGAATTTTTCCTTAACCTGTGCGTTATTGTCATAAAGCAGCGCTTCACTTGTACAGTGGAACCAGTTTCCGAGAGTTATAAAACCTTCGGTTCCTGATACCATTGCGTTATTTGAAAGCTGAAGACGGAAACCGTTATCTGCGGAAACAAAACGTCCGTCACTGTACTTTAAAAGAATGGTGTTGTTGATATCCACTCCGTCACTGCTTATTTCGGCCTCGCTTATTATTTCATCCGGATATCCGAAAATCGCATGTGCAAATGTAAGCGGATAAACTCCGAGATCAAGAAGTGCACCGCCTCCGCGGTCAGCACGGAAAAGTCTGTCGTTTTTATCGTAAGGAATGTAGTTGCTGAAATCTGCCTTTATGAAGTTCGGTCTGCCGATTTTTCCGGAATTTATCCATTCAAGAACCTTAAGATATACCGGACGGCACTTCATCCACATCGCTTCCATGAAAAAAACATTCTTTTCCTTCGCAAAGTCAATGATCTCCTTTGTCATTGAAGCATTTAAAGAAAGTGATTTCTCGCAAAGGACGTTCCTGCCGTTTTCGATGCAGAGTTTTGCATCATCGTAATGTGACGCCATTGGTGTTGCGATATAAACAACATCAACATTTTCATCCTCAGCAAGTTCCCTGTAACTGCCGTAAGCTTTTGCAGCTCCGTTTTCCGAAGCGAATTTTTCAGCTTTTTCAGGAGTTCTTGAAGCGACTGCATAAAATTCCGCGTCTTCAGTACCTCTTATCGCTTCCGCAAAAGTACGGGCTATTTTTCCTGTTCCTATTATGCCCCATCTTGTTTTATCCATATAAACCTCTTTTCTGATGCGAAGCCTGATGATATTCAGTGTCTTCATTAATGTATAAAAACGAAATCGACAAATTAATTGTCACTGACTATAATTATACTGCACTTTATTATTTGCTTCAAGTAGATTTGAGCGAAGAACACTTGAATTTCATCTCTTAATAATGTAAAATTAGAATAGCACACAGAAAATAATTTTACGTTCGGTTTAACCGGTTTATTTACGTAAATACTATGGATACACTGATTAAAACGGAAATCCGGCTTCGCCGGATTTCCGGAGGTGGGATTTGCGGGGCTTCGCCCCGGACCCCGCGCTGATTTATGAATAAATCAGCGTTTCCCTATAATAAATTTTAAGGAGAATTATGATGGCAGCTTTTTTAGAAGGACTTACTAATCCGGGAAACGTAATAATAATTTGTCTTGGAATCGCTCTTTTTCTTGCAATGTATAAGAACTATACTGTTCTTTCAGGTCACAAAAAACAAATTGATGAACTTATTACAAGGCAGAACCGAAGATACCGTACCAATCAGGATACTCACGAACTTGAGGAAATAGATGATGAAGATTCATCCGTTACACCTGATACAATACGCAAACACGAAAACGAATTTGATAAATCCAACTCATGGCACAACGTTTTTGCGCAGCTTATACCTGTTTTTCCGCTTATGGGTGTTCTCGGTACAGTTTGGGGCCTAGTTCAGGAAGTAGGTGCGGACAATATTGAAAAAATGCTTTCCTCACTCAATACTGCAATGACTACTACCCTTTCAGGCCTTATTTTTGCTATTGTTCTTAAGATATTCGATGCAATCTGGCCTTCAAAGACTATAAATGACGTAGATGTAATGCTCGAAGACTACTACAAGAAACTTGACTTTGCCAAAATGTACGAAACAAATAAAGATGACGACAAGTAAGGTACATTAAACATGAGAAGATACAAACGTAATAAAAAGAACGATATAATCATCGATCTGACTTCCCTGCTCGATGTTATTTTCATTGTTCTGCTCGTTGTAATGGCCGGACAGTTCACTGCATCTAAAAGCCAGGAAAACACACTTGCAGAGCAGCAGGCTGAAGCAGAAGCGATGATGGAAGAAGCGGAAAATAATATTGCAGTTTACGAAAATATGATCGATACAATGGATAATGTAAACAAATACATTATCGCTGTATCTATTGCTGTTCCGTATAATAAAGAAGAACTCCACAAACGTGAAATAAAGCTGCTCGCCGAAGGAAATGAATTGAAATCTTTCACGCTTGTCGGCAGTGACACAGAAGAATCTTTTAATGAGTTTAAAGAAACTCTCGAAGGATTCATTAAATCAAATACCGACTCACCTGTTATTCTTTCTCTCAATGACGACGATGAGAAAATACTCTACCGTGATGAAAAAGCCGTAACAGAGATCCTGAACGAACTTTCAGGCAAATACGGCAATGTTTACATCAAGGGAAATCTCAGTGAGGTCATGCCATGATACCAGTTATTCTTGTCGTTCTTGGTCTTCTGATGGCTCTTGCCGGGATCATAGGCTTACTCCTGATAGGCTTTTCTCCTGTTGTGGTAAAAATACGTTCCATTTTCGGCCTTCTCGAACTCGAGGAAGACAAGCGCACAAAGGTGTTCCGTAAGAAACACAGACGTGAACTTGCTTCATATTCCATGATCGCATCTCTTGCCGGTCTCGCTCTTGCTTTTATCGGCTGGTGCTGGGGTTATGCCCAGAAAGGTGAAGACTTCTGGTTTTACCGAAAATACAAACAGCATTATATTTCTGAGGAAACTCCCGGTGAATGGGACAAGATTTCCGAAGACGGAAAATACATCGACAATAACGGAAACAAGTACACTTACTACATACTTGTCAGGGGAAATGAAATCAGATTCTGTAAGGACGAATGCAGAAATACTGATGATCTGCGTGATAAGCTTGACCTTGTACCAAGAGAAAATACCGTAATAATAGCTGACAGCTATGCAGTTGCCTCAAAGTATGAAGCTGTAAAGGCACTGTTAAAAGAAATGGGATTTAAATACGAAACGGAAGAAGTATAATGAAAAAATCACTTAAAATCATTTTTCTGCTTGCGACTGTACTTGCCCTGTGTTCATGGGGCGAAAAAGCTGTTGAACTTCTTGACAGCCGGAAACTCATAGATCTTGAAAAAGCGATTGATGTCTCGTTACCGGGCGGAGCAGCGATTTTTGAGGATGAGGGAAACGATTCCGATACTGAACAGGACGGTTCACAGAATTCATCTTCAAAGATACTTGTGGTTACCGTGCACGGCGAACAGATAACCTACAATCAGAAATCTGTATCCGGTGCAGAAGAACTTGCAAAAAAAGTAAGCATGGATCTGAAAGACGGAGTGAAGATAAGTCTTGTGGATGACTACGCAGAAGCGCATGTTTACCGCGATGTACTGAAAGCACTGAAATCGATACGATCAGAACATGATTTCGCACTTTCATTTGAATAAAACGGAGGACAGGCTATGATCAGAAATAAACATAATATTCTGGCTGTGATAATACTGCTTGTCACTGCCATTTCTCTAAGCAGTTTCACTTTATTCAACTCATCGGTTGAGATAGATGCATCGGCAAACCGTGTTTACAGATATATAACTGTCGAAGCACTTCTTAATGATTTTTCCCGTGACAGCAAATCTGCTCAGGCGAAGTACAATAACCAGTTCATTCTTCTGTCTGGACTATTCGAAAGCTCTGACAACAAAGGATTGTCTGTAATGGACGAAGACTACAGAGCAATTAAATGTACTTTCGATAAAAACAAGTCGTTTAATCTGAAATACTCTTTCAAGGACAAGGTCGCAGTTTACGGAAGAGTTAGCTGTACGCTTGGAAAACCTGAACTTACAGAAGTACGAAAAGTCATCGACGCTCCTGTTGTCAGATCATCCGAGATCTACTACACCCTTGACGGAACATCTTTCGACAAAACAGCTTCGACGGAAAGAACACTTGGCGGTGGCAGAGTAAAATACTATATTCCATCCGGATGGAAAAAGATCGAGGCTGATATAGCTAAAAACGATCTTGGAATAATCGAAGGATATCAGTACGTGTTCAACAAAACTCCGGGCAATACCAGCGAAGTACCGGAATCTCTGTTTGTCTGCTACTTTGACAAGGATCTTCTGAAAACAACATCAGACATAAAAAGCACTGAACAGGTAGAAAAGGCGATCATAGGCAACATTAACCCTGATGAAAAAATCGGTTCTTTCCCTTCCGCAAACATTACCACCTATTACGGCGCAAGGTATCAGTACTACAGCGGCAAGTACCAGCGCGGTGCCGGTCAGGCATACAGAACCGAATATGTGTTCCAGCCGGACGGTGAAAACGGGATCCTCATGTTTCTCTATCTCTATCCGAACGACAATAAATATCTTTCCGATGTAATTCTTACAGCCAGATTTGCAAAAATCGGCTGACAGAAACTATTGACTTTTACCTGCTGTTTATGATATAATATTCCAAGTGCTTTTCAAAAAGCCAGAATATTATGGGGCATAGCCAAGCGGTAAGGCAACGGACTTTGACTCCGTCATTCCCGGGTTCAAATCCCGGTGCTCCAATAAGAAAAACCTTTAGATCATTACGATTTGAAGGTTTTTTGTTTTTAGTAGATATCCGTTTATATTTCTCAAGAAATGAATTATACTTCCACAAAATATATACCGGTAAGTTAATAAACCAGCTTCTTTTCCTTAATATTATAACATTCAAATCTTGTTGTAATTGCATAATTTGTCCAAAATCATCCAGCTGATTTTACTCATACATTAATCTCTTCTGAACAAACCTTTAAAGTGACACTCTCCTGATCCTTTATGTATAAAAAAACCGACCTGTAAATCGGTCGGTTGGGCAGTATTATTTTTTCACAAAGTCATCTATATTCTGCTCATATATAAACATATATAGCAAATTGCTAACATCGTTAATTGGAACTCCTTCAGATGCTACAAATGAATCTGTCATTTTTGAAAGTCCATTACGCACATAGAATTTCTTTGAAGATTCCAAAGAATATAGAAAAATAGCTTGAAATCCAATTTTCGTATTCGACATATTACATAATATAAAAATTATCGTATTAAATATATGTGCAGACAATGGAAGATCCTCAAAGAATAAGTCTTGATAGTCAACATCAACAGCAAAATAATCGATTTTCACAGAAGGTATGGAAATAAAATTTTCAATAATAAGATCAGCATTACTCCTCTCATCGCCATCATGTTCAAGCAAAATCATTAATGATGCAGTAGAAATTGTAAAAAAAGCAATTACTTTATTACTATCCTTATTAATAATTAAATATGTCATACCCTTTCCGCTTTTTTGATCTTCATAAGCGTCATTAACGAGGTATTCACCGATACTATATTCAGCATATTGATTTTTAGAATCTAATGCAGAACGAAAACCACAAACATACTTAACATTATTTTCATCTAAAGGTTCAACCTTGAATTTTGGTAAATTTTCTATATATCTTTTATTCGAATTACTCATCATTTAATAAAAATCGACTTCAAAAAAATTTGCAGATTTACGCATATCATTCATTTTTTCACTCGAAGGAACCGTTTTATTTACTGTTGAAACAAATTCTACTGTACTATTAGGACAAATAAAGCAAACATTAGACTTTGGATTATATTTTTTTAATCTTGCATTAAAAGCACCTATTGAATAGTTTGTATTATCTTTTGGACTTTTACTTGTAGTAAAACTATCATTTATATTCTTTACAACAAAGCACATTTTCTTGTTGCTAATTTTGCTAATCGTCATAATTTCAAACACTCCTTTCAGTTGAAACGGTTTTTTTATGTGTATTTTCTTATTTTTATTATACCACAATAATAGAGAATATGCAATATAAAAACACTCATTAATAATAATTCCTGAAATGCCTCAAACTAACTTTTGCAACAATAACCTTTGATTTCAACTCCATTATAGAAATAACTTTAACTTATTTGTAGTATAGAAAACATCAGCACATTGTCGCATATCTCCTATCTGTGAATTTTCACAAAAAAGATCTTTACGTCCTTCCTTAAAAGCGATCATCATTTCATTGGTAAGGCTGTTTCGTCCTGGCTGAGGAACGACATCCTCACGTTTTACCCATTCCGCATACTGAAGCTCATTTTCATCCATATGGATCTCAGTGCTTCCGTCCACTTCACAGAAAAATCCGGCAAGAAGATCACTCGCCATTCCCCACGGCTGTGACTTGTAGTATCTGATATTCTTAACGCGGACACCAGTCTCCTCCATTACCTCTCTGGCAACTGTTTCTTCCAGCGTTTCGCCTATCTCAGTAAAGCCTGCAACAAGAGCATTGTGCTGATAACCTTTTCTATAACGGGTGATGAGAATGCTTTCACCGTTTATTACACCGACAATTACAGCAGGCATAATTCTCGGATAAGCAGTATTTCCGCACTCAGGACATACCATCGCCCTTTCCTTATCAGATAAGTTCATCCTGCATCCGCATCTGCCGCAGAAAGTAAAATCACGGTACCAGTCACTAAGATGCTTTCCTGTCATTACAGCAAATTTATGATGCTTCTCGGCATCCTCTAAGTCGCGTATCGCTCTTACGTCAGTAAATTTATATCCCGGAATCTCATCCTTAAATGAACGCGCAAGGAAATATGCAGTATCATCAAGTCTGAAAAGAAATACGAATTCCTTATCCATGCCAACTTCCTCGGCACTCGGTATTCTTAGCCATCCGTTAGTATCAGCAAGCACCTTCGGCCCGTCAAAAACAAGCACCGGACTGTTCGGCGAAGGAACAGCTTTCAGGTCGTATTGATTATTAAGTTTATGCGGGTAAATGTCCTGTATCATTTCAAAATCCCTTTCTCAGTGTAATTATAGTAACGTATATACGATTTATTTGTAATTTCAATAATCAACCGCCGGTTTTGTCTTTCAGAAAGGCCAGCAGCCCCTTACAGCCTTCTTCAATATCACTGTAAGCTCTCCTGAAATCGCCGCTGTACCACGGATCGGAAACATCATCAGAACGACCGGCAAATGTCATCATCTTATATATTTTATCATCATAACGGTTACCTAGAATGCGCTTCATATTACGTATATTCATGGTATCCATGCCTATAAAGTAATCGTACTTGTCACCGTCCGAAGCATGCAGCTGCACAGCGTACTTCCCGTCCGCACTGATTCCATGCTTCTTAAGTTCAGCCTTCGCCGGCGGATAAACCGGATTCCCCTGTCCGTGCCAGATCTCTTCCGTACTGGTCGCACTCGATGCAACAGATATCTCATCTGACAAGCCAGCTTCATTTACAAGCTTCCTCATTACAAATTCAGCCATCGGCGAACGGCATATGTTGCCATGACAGACAAACATAATCTTTATCATAGGTATAAACCTCCTGTTTATGCAGTGATTTGTGCAGTTTCTGGGACTTTTCCGGGTTTACCTTTAAAGAAATTATAACTCAATAGAGGTTTTCAATTCATTTAATCTAGATGCATAAGGAACCTTTTGATCATTCTGCAACCTAGCTACAACAATTCCTGGATGGCGATTAATTTCTTTTGCATCATATGACTTCTGCAAATTCAGCCATGTTTCAGGACTGGAATTTAAAAGTGACGCTAATTTCAACGCAAGATCATTAGAGATTCCTGTTTCACCATTAACTAATTTGCTGATTGTTTTTGGTGTAGTTCCTAAACGAATAGCGAACTCTTCCTGAGTAATACCCATTTCCTCAATAATTTCATCAATATAGTATCCAGGATGGAAAGCCATAAGGTCGTTGTTATTTTCTTTACTCATAATGATTACTTACCCCCTCAACTAATATGATTTTAATTTGAACACATTCTTTAGAAAAATCTGCTCCTGCTTTTATGATATTTTGTTCAGCATCAAGCGGCGCAACTATGAGTCGCCATGAGCATTTTCTACCTTTTATATCAAGTGACCAATAGTCTTCCATGTCCCCTTGTAATGGATGACAATGAAAAGGTATATATGATCGAATATCATTAAAAATATGAAAAAGGCAGTGCATACAGCTCAGGACTTACAGAACCTCAAACAGCTGTCTGAACTGTTTTTCATTCTCCTTCAGACAGACAAGGAAATATCTCACCTCAGCCTCTTCGTCTGTAATGGGGACTTGCATACGTTCTATACTGCTTCCGAAAAAAGCATTAGCGGTATCTGTACTGAATGACGGGAGGACAGAGGCATTGACGATCTCGTCAAAAGTTAAGCGGTCATTTTGGATCAGGAATCTGGAATGTGGCATCTTTCTGGCGGCCATATCATGCCAGAATCCGATCTCCGACATCAGCAGGAAGCTCTCGCCGTCAAGGTCGGAGAAAGACAGCGCGGCTTCATTTGCAAGCCTGTGTGTCGGCGGCAGCGAGAAGAACAGCTTTTCCGTTCCGCAGGCAGTGCTGATATAGTGTTTATCCTCCGGATGAAAATGCAGCACGATCAGCTGATACTGTCCGTTGTGGAGACCTTCCAGCAGTTCCGTTTCCTCTGTGATCTCCGTTTGTATCGTCATGGTCGGGTATAATTGCGACAGAAGCGGAGTCAGTTTCCATATGGGTGCGGGCGCACAGACGCCAAGCGAAATCGTCCTGCGGCTGCGGTCAAAGTCCCGCACCTGCTTTGCAATGCCGTCAATCTCTGACAAGGCTTTCCCGGCAAGCTCAGCGGTCAGTATGCCGTTTTCGTTGAGCTCCAGCTTATTGCGGCTGCGTACAAACAGCGGTACACCAATCTCTTCCTCCAGTTTTCTCATATTCCGGCTCAGCGCAGGCTGCGAAAGATTCAGCCGTTCGGCAGCTTCGGAAAGTGTGCCGTATTCTTTGAATGCGGCAAGCTGCCGCAGAAGATATAACTCCAGCATATCATCACCTCAGTATGATTTTGATTTATAGCAGTATCAGATATTAGCATTGTACAAATCCAAAATAGTATGCTATAATATGCTTGTAACAGGATATCTGTTCTGATTATAACACAAACCAGTATCAAAATCAATACCGGAAAAGAGGGATCATATGCCGGAAAGAAAATTCCTGACCGTATTCTTTTCATGGGGCGGACACACAAGAAAGGCTGCCAAAATGATCGTAGAAACAACGGGCGGCGAACTGTTTGAGCTGAAACCGGAAAAAGCATACTCAAAGATCTATCCGCTCTGTGTGACACAGGCGAAAAAAGAACGTGACAAGGACACACGACCTTCCTATGCAGGCGGTATTGCGGATATATCACAGTATACCGACATTGTGATCGGCTATCCGGCATGGTGGTATACCTGTCCGATGATCGTGCTGAGTTTTCTTGAGCAATACGACCTGACCGGTAAAAATGTGTATCTTTTCAATACCCACGGCGGAAGCGGTTCTGTCGGCACGGACGATATCAAGAAGCTGTGCAAGGGGAATGTCCACAAAAGCATTGACGGAAATTACCTGACAGAAGCTGATGTCAGAGAATGGCTGAACCTATAAGACAAGGAGGAACTTATTATGGAATTCGTAACACTGAACACAGGAGCAAAAATGCCGATTGAGGGCTTCGGCGTATTTCAGGTGCCCGATGCGGCTGTCTGCGAACAGGCTGTATATGATGCAATCAAGACAGGATATCGCCTTATAGACACTGCACAGGCCTATATGAATGAAGCGGCTGTCGGAAAAGCTGTCCACCGTGCGATTGCTGACGGACTTGTAAGCCGTGAGGAACTATTCGTCACCACGAAGCTGTGGGTATCCAACATGAAAACAGAAGACGGCGCCTATGCTTCTCTGAAGGAATCTCTTGCAAAGCTTGATATGGAGTATATTGATCTGATCCTGATCCATCAGCCTATGGGCGATTATTTTGCAGGCTACCGTGCGCTTGAAAAAGCTTACAAAGAGGGTTGGGTAAAGGCGATCGGCGTATCAAATTTCTATCCTGCTATTCTTGCAAATTTCTGTGAGAATGTAGAAATCATGCCTGCTGTCAATCAGGTTGAACTGCACCCGTTCTTTACACAGGACAGTGCGATCACGCTCATGAAGGAATACGGTATCGCACCACAGGCATGGGGACCTCTGGCAGAGGGCAGACACGGTATCTTTACCCACCCTGTACTGACGGAGATAGGAGCAAAATACGGTAAGACCGCTGCACAAATTGCGCTGAAATGGAATGCTCAGAGAGGTGTTTCGATCCTGCCAAAATCCGTTCATGTGGAACGTATGGAGCAGAATTTTGACATCTGGGACTTCACCCTTTCAGACGAGGATATGCAGAAGATCGCGGCACTTGATCTTGGGCACAGCGAGATCGTTGACCACAGCGATCCTGCATTCGTAAAGATGATAAATGGTTTCAAGATCTGAGGAGGATAAAACTATGTACTTAGAAAATATCAACGGCCCTGCCGAGATCAAAAAGCTGGAGGTTTCTCAGCTTCAGGTACTTGCAGATGAGACAAGAGCCGCACTCATCAATAAGATCAGCAAAGCCGGCGGACATCAGGGACCGAACCTCGGTGTGGTGGAGCTGACTGTGGCATTTCATTATGTATTTGATTCCCCGAAGGACAAGATCGTTTTTGACGTATCCCACCAGTGCTATCCGCACAAGATCCTGACCGGAAGAAAAGAGGCATTTCTGGATGAGACGCATTTCGGCGATGTGACAGGCTATACTAATCCGAATGAAAGTGAACACGATATGTTCATTGTCGGCCATACTTCGACCTCTGTTTCTCTGGCGCTCGGACTTGCAAAGGGACGCGACCTGAATCAGCGCAGTGAGAATATCATCGCACTCATCGGCGACGGTTCCCTTTCGGGCGGCGAGGCGCTTGAGGCTCTCGACTACGCAGGAGAGTACGACAGGAATCTCATTATCATCGTGAATGACAACGACCAGAGTATCGCTGAAAATCACGGCGGACTCTACAAAACGCTGAAAAAGCTCCGCGAATCGAAAGGTACTGCCGATGACAATCTGTTTCGTGCAATGGGACTGGACTACCGCTATCTCGATGACGGTCACGATACCGCAAAGCTTGTTGAACTGTTTGAGAGTGTGAAGGACATCGACCACCCTGTTGTGCTGCATATCCACACGATCAAAGGAAAAGGTCTGCCCTATGCCGAAAAGGACCGTGAAAGCTGGCACGCAGGCGGTCCCTTCCATGTTGAGGACGGCTCTCCGCTTCAACCGTATGAGGGCGGCGTAAGCGTCGTGTTCAACTGCCTGAAAGAAATGCTGGACACGAACGAGAATGCCATTGTTCTGAACGCCGCAACCCCTATGGGACTGGGCTTTGTTCAGGGTGTCCGTGAGGAATATGTTGAACGCGGGCAGTTTATTGATGTCGGCATTGCAGAGGAAAATGCAGTTGCTATGGCGGGCGGAATCGCACGAAACGGCGGAACTGCTGTATTCGGCACGTTTGCACCCTTCTTCCAGAGGACTTACGACCAGATGTCTCATGATGTCTGCCTGAATGACAGTCCTGCAACTTTCCTGATTCTCAGCCCCGGCGCATACGGTATGAATTCCAACACGCACATTGCACTCTGCGATATCCAGATGTTTGCACATATCCCGAATCTGATCTATCTTGCACCTGCAAGCAACGAGGAATTCGTGCAGATGTTCCGCTATGCAACCACGCAGAAGCAGCACCCTGTTGCGATCAGAGTGGTGGACAATCTGAAATCGACAGGTGTCGCTGACGATACTGATTACTCAGTTCTGAAAAACAAGATCGAACGCAAGGGCAGCAAGGTCGCACTCTTTGCAGTGGGCGGACTTGTTCCCATGGCACTGGAAGCGGCTGACAAGGTCAAGGCTCAGACCGGTACAGAGATCACGGTCATCAATCCGAGATTTGTCAGCGGTGTAGACGAGGATCTTCTTGATTCACTGAAAAAAGACCACAGCCTTGTCATCACCATTGAAGACGGTGAAGTTATGGGCGGCTACGGACAGAATATTGCAGCATTCTACGGCGATTCTGATATGCGGGTACGCTGCCGTGGCATTTCCAAGGCGTTCCACACGGAATTCAAGGCTGAGAAACTGCTTGATGCTCATGGTATTTCCGTAGATAAGCTGACCGCTGAGATCATTGATGCACTGAAATAAGGTAAGCGTCAAATAGGCCGTGTCTTTAATAGCTGAATTTGATATGGTAAAATAAACAGAGGCTGTTTTTGCAGTCTCTGTTTTTTTAGATTAGCGCCGCAGGCGCCACCTTTTCCGAGAATGGAACGCCTACGGCGTGCTATTAGAAAACGGACATCAAAGATGTCCGTTGATAAAATGAGGTATGCATTTTTCGAATTCACTGGCAGGTTAACGTCAGCCTAATCAGGCAACAGTTACCCTGTCTTTTTTTCTTGGCGTTTTAGGCTTTACAGACATATCTGCATATTCAAGATACGATTCCGCTTTATGTTTGTGCGCTTCCTCATAAGCCTTGTATTCCTCTGACCAGGGCATCATTTCTTTGAGGAAGCTTCTGTCCGTTTTATCGAGCTTTTCCGGAAGCGTTTCAAACAGGTAGCGGAGATACCAGTATGTATTCGCTTTATTAGCTCTGGCTGTTTCGACGATGCTGTGAACGATCATGCTGTCCTCAGCACCCTGAACCGAGTAACAGAACAATGATGCTTTTCTGAGCAGTGCCACGGACTTGATACAGCGTTCTGCATATCCGTTGTCCAGCGGAATATGTCCGTCATCAAGGAATCTAAGGATAAACTCCTTCTGACGCAGTGCATATCCTACTGCATCTTTACAGCGGTTGGACATAAGCGGATCACTGACGTCTAACCCTTCTATGTAGTCATAGAATTTTTCCATCAGCGGACGCACTTCCTTATTTCTGCGCTCTTTTCTTTCTTCAGCTGACAGATTCTTGAGAGCTTCGTCAGCATCATATATTTCGCCTATCATCTTCAGAACAATCACTTCAGTTAATTCGTTTACCTGTTCTTCAGACATACTTCCAGTGTTTATCAATATCAGAGACTCAACAAATCTGCGGCGTAGATGCATAAGGCATCCGCATACGATGATAATCTCTTCATATTCCTTATGAATGACCTTGTATGAGCAGTAGGCATCACTGGTAATGAAACCTTTAAAATCTCTGTAGAAATCCCTTAAGTGATCTGTACCTCTTGTTTTTTCGTAGCAGTAAATGATTATCGGGTTACAACCGCACAGTTCGCTCGTTGTATGAAGCCATACATAGCTTATCGAACCTGCCGGACGTCCGTCGTTTATAACCTTCAGCGGTGTCTCATCGCACTGATGATATTCTATCTTCATAAGCTGTTCGATCATATATTCATATTTTTGATCGCAATATCACGCCTGAACATTTCTGACACCTTCAATCAGTGCTCTGATCATATCTGCAGAAGCGTTCTGTTATATCTCAACGCTGAAACCTTCCTGACGTATAACCGCTGCCGGAAGTTGAAAAGTCTGTTCAGTGCTGTAATTTGACGCTATGTCTGCTGCAGATCTTTTTAATTCCACAAAAGCTGATGTCTTACTGATCTGCGCGGGAAGATTCTGTATCGCCGCATCTACATTTTCTTTTCTGAACTTGTTCATCCAGTAGTAGTAAGCGTCTTTCGTAACGCCTCGGCTTGCACACCACTCGATCGTACTCATACCACTTTGCATACGGTCAGAAATGAGAAGCTTCCAGCGTTCGTAATGGTACCTCTGTTTGTCTGTCATCCATATCACGTCTTTTCATAGTTTTTCCGATCTGTTGCATATCTTGTGCGATTTTCACTACTGCGTAATTCATACTTGAGGTTATACAATTCTCTCGGTATTTCTATGATACAGCTTTTTGTTTTTCAAAAAAAGACACGGTCTATTTGACACTTACGAGAATATGTGCGGGACGGTTTTTACGATATTTGTGCATATTATAGCATCCCCAGATATTGACATATTGACAGATACACTGTATAATCAAAGAAAGAACTAAGCATGAAAGGGTGTGTGATGTCATGAGAAAACTTGCATATTTGAAACAGCCATATAAATGCAATAAATTTGACACTGTATATAAAATCATGGTATATCAGAAAAAAAGCGGAGTTTTTCTCTTTTATTATTGCGACAATGATGCTGTACAGGCATCATTTGATGAGTACTGCTTCGATGATTTTGAGGGGGTATTAGAGGACTGGAACGACGAAATTGATGAAAGAGGATGGATTGATATAGGCGATCCGTTGCCCGATTGTCAGGACGACTCTTTGATTCCCATTAGGGTAAAAGGACGTAATACTGGGAAACCGGAATATGAAAAGCTTGAGACATTAAAAGACGGAGAATGGGTCGAGTATATTCCATGATTCGTCATGCAGTCAGCTGCCCTTAGTATCTGCCAAATATTGATATATCGGCGGATGTGCTGTATAATCATAGTAAAGAATAACGTGATTTTTGATTGGGTGAGATTATGAAATACAATGACTTCTGCTGTGAAATAAATAACTATTTGGATTTATATAGAAGCGGTTTAACGAAACAAGCAAACGCTAAAATATCGATGATCGTAACATGCATCAAATCTTTGCCTAATACCAATCAAGATATTGTCTTATTCCAGTTCCTTTCCGATTATTGTGACAGCAACATCTGGGATTCCTTAAAACATCGTGGAAATGGCGATATGCCCTATGAATTAAAGGAATATATTTTATCATGGCTCACGCCGCGATGCGAAGAAAAGAAGATGCCAGAGTTAAGATGGTACTATGAGCTGTTCATCAATCACAGAACCGGTTACAAATACGCAGTTCAGTATCTTGAATATGCTTATGCAAGTAATGACTGTGATCAAAAAACAATTGATTTGTTGTTTGATTCGTATATAGGTATATTAGCATGGGGAGCGCATCACTTCCCAAATGGTTGCATTATCGAAAAATCAACGATCTCAAATTGCATACAACAATGCGAAACGATCATGAACGATAAAACTGTGAGCAGCAATCTGATAGAAGAATTGCGTTACTTCAAAACCTTATACGCTTGCTTTGAAAAATATGAAGCAGACGGACGAAAAAATAGCTTTCAGGTTTATTTGAGCGCGGCAGGCATTCAGTTTCCAAAATAATCATGAATTCAACTTAGCAAGCTCAGTCAGCATCACGCCATCAGCCTTCCTTCGTTTTCACCTCTTTGACCAGATCGGAATAAGGAATCTGCTGTCCTCGATTCCGGTCTTTCGGTCGTGACACGCCTTGCAAAGCGCCTGCCAGTTTGTGTCGCTCCACATCAGGTAATAGTCATCACGGTGCGGAAATTTGCAGTATTGTATTATGGTGCCCTAAAAGATGTGTTTTCGCCCTGCTGCCGTGGCATACAAACATTATCTTTATCATGGGCTTAAACCTCCGTGATTTGCCGTGATTTGCCGCGATTTGCCTTTGTATGCTTTGACGAACGGGTGTATTGATTCTGTCAAAATCCCGGGCTAACTCGGAAAATCGCGGCAAATCTTAGCATTCTAAGGGCATCGTTAGTAGTAAAAATGGTAGTAAACACAGGGGGTGTTACTACTAAGGATTTCGGGGTAGTATTCTTTTCAAATATTATTCTGTGCACAAAAATCAGCGAATGATTCTGCATATCTGATCTTTTGGGTAAAAGCATCTGTGGTATATTCGTTTTCACCGGCTAATACAGCAGATAACCGACCGGTTTTTTCTGTAATGTCATACGAAGCAAAACGAATCTTTTTCTGCGTTTTCTCTTTCATAGCATTCATCAGAGCATAGATCCGAGCGCTATGCTCTTTTTTGCATATAACACCGAATGAAATAACATCCATCTGATCATGCGGATCTGCGTAAAGATCGAACACCAGGCAGCTGTTTTTGCAATCTCCGATTACCCAGAGGTCGCCTTCGCCGGATTTCTGATTAAAATAGAAGTCCAGAAGCTTTTGTGCATCAATGTGTATGTCCAAATCATCCATGATGCCCGAAAAGTCCGGATTGATCTCATCGTCATCATAATCGAGTATAATGCTGATGGAAGATAATATGCAGAAAACAGATATTCCAGCGCAGCAATGCGAAATCGCCCATCTCGGTCCTTCTTCGCCGATGATTCCATTCAGCGCAAATCCGCATTTCTTAAGCACGCTGATTGAAGCAGCGTTTTCAGATTCTGTTTCCGCTTCTATGGCAATGACCTCCGGATGCGAAAACGCCCACTCCAATACCGATTTGACCGCTTCGGTCGCATAACCGTTGTTCTGATATTCTTCGGAGATTCCGTATCCGATCTCTGCAATACCGTTCACAGAAAGCCCCTTGAAGCAGAGTTCCCCGATATGTGTGCCGTCTTTCAGTTCGATCATCCAGATTGCATACCAATCCCATTGATCCGGATGATCCAGACAGCCGTTCAGCATTTCTATGTAAGCAGCTTTCAGGGAATCCACAGTCTGCGCTTCAATGAACTGTTCCATGATATCCTGAGAAGCAGCATATATTTTTAATCTCTCTGTTTCAATCATTTCGCTTCACCTCTCAGATGCATTTTTCGTATTTAATCATTATACCATAATCCTTCCATTTCAGCAAGTAAATACAGGCAAAAAACCGCGGCTCACCGAAGTGAGTTGGATAGAAACATATCATGATTGTCTAAGCATATCCGCTAACATCATAACCTTTATGTTCAGCATTTATCCCTTTCAAGCAATAGTCCGTTCCTGTCAATGCTTGTGATTTTACTAAATATGTGTTTGTGTTTTTCATTCAAATATTCTGAGCGAATAATAGCAAATGGAAATGCACATGGACATTCTCCGCTTTCAAGCCCACTGAGTGTTGTCGCTCCATCTGTAAGTTCCAGTTCCGTTTGTATGGTTTCGATAAAACTAAGCCCCCACAGTGCTTCAGCAAGGCTTTTCAGTGCTGTTATTGCTTGAGGTTCAAACGCAGGATGACCATTTGCACTTTCGATATAGTGGATAAAGTCGTGTTCCGGAATTATGATATGGGATTCAAACCAATCCATATCCTTTTCGTTACAACAAAACTGCCGAACCTCGGAAAAGCTGCGGAATTTCCAATATATCTGCCGGAAGTCGTGTGAGAAATGTTCGTCATAACCAAGCTCGAAATCATCTTTCAGTTTGGCATTGTTGTATTCAATAACATCGCTGAGGCTGTTATATCCGCAATCATAGTCAGGACGATCATATATAAATCCGTTTGATATAAGTACATCCGTAAGATCGGAAATAAGATCGTTGTATTTATTATCCTTCTTTATTTGGATTACGATAGAGAAGTAAGCAGACATATTTATAGCACTCTCCTATCCTGCCATTCAGAATCCCATAGCAGTCTTTGTTTTCTGCATTTGTTCTGCCCCCACCAGTTCTTCCAGCAGTAGAAACGCCACCGCCGGTCCGGTCTGCGGACAGTATGAGGTGATGATATTCTCCGTTCTTACTACCGGCTCATTCACAACGATCGCACCATATTCTGCGAGCTGTTTCTGTCTGCGACCGTTGTTCAGATGATAAGTAGTAGCCCTTTTGCCGTTCAATGTGTCCGTCCAACTCTGGAACGATAACATAGTATTCCTTTGAAAAGACATCAATTGCATGCTGCCATAACTGTCACGGATTCAGCATACCGTGAATCAGTACAATAGCCTTGTTAGTATCACTTCCAAAAGTATGAAATCTCATATTTGCCTCCCATTGACTTTTTCATCATTATACCATATTGTTTCCAATTCATCAAGTCAATACGTGCAAAACACCTTTCAGCACTTTCGGTGACCTGGTTGTATCGCCGCTAATCTCGACGGCAATCCCGTTGATTCTGCCTATCAAGCGGTTTCACCTGCTCCGCGAAGGCATGAAAAAAGCACCTGCCGTAGCAAGTGCTTAGTGTAATTCAGTTAATGCGGTAACCGCTGAATTTAATTCACTTGTTTTAATACTCTTGCTTCCCAACCTGTTCTTGCAACAAGATATTCATGATTGGGGTATTGTTCAATTTCATAAACCGTCCAGACTCCGTCTGTCGTTTTACAAACAACTTTCCATGTTTCTTTATAGGGCTCGATTTCTTTATAACTTATTGCTGTATAAGATTTTCCGTCAAAACTGAATTTTCCATTATTATAATCAGCTCGCTTTAACTTGCTGTCTCTAATACGAAAACCAACTGCTGTGAATATAAGAACTAATATAATAATTCCAATAATCATTATGACTTTTTTCTTTTTAGCCAATATTCTATTATCCCCTTTGTAAACTATAATTTATCTATTGTTTCGCATTTCCTCATCTGTAGGAACACGCCAGCCATTTGGAGACTCCCATATAAGATCGACATCATCAAGATGAACATTCCACTCACAATCAGAAAGAAATTCTGTTAATTCTGAAAGACATTTCAGCCAATACAGTATAACATCGTAAAATATTTTCATATTCATTGGAATTTTTGTAGCACCATCCAATACAGTATCCTGCTCATCGAATGGCTCACTGTAAAGGCAAAAGTCTTCATGCTTGTTTTTAAAGGGAAACTCTGAACAATACTTATCAACGATTGTTCGTACACCCTTCTTTTCCTCATCATTCAACGGACAATTTCTTTTTGCCATATAGTATATTGATATTGACATACTTACAACACCTCTAAATCAAAAATCAGTAGGAATTAAATATCCTGAACGACCATTCGTATGCCTGTGGGTTTGCTCTGAATTTTTGGCGATCATCTTCGAGAATAATGAAACTATCAGGTAATTTGCAAGAATGATTTTCCTTTTGATTTTTCCATGTCATATTCCCCTTCGCTGCTATTGTTGTAATAGAGTTATTATATCATAAGCTTGCTGTTTCATCAAGTCAAAATGTACCGATACATATACAATGGCATATATTGTTTAGTCCGAACACTTAAATTTCTTTATAATTCATTATCCGTTTCTTTCTTAAATAATAAAACAAACGAAACAATGAACATTACAGTTATTGCAGCTTCAAACACAGAGCTTATACCGGCAAATAAAGCAGTATTATTCCACTTAATAAATCCTGCAAGATGTACGAACACATCATACACAAAATGCAGTATCATTGGAATAATAATATTACCTGAATTCAGATAAATTACTGCAAAAGCAAATCCGATAACACCTGTCTGCAGAAATCTGTATGTATCCCAGCAGTCAACCACATGCAGTAATCCGAAAATAACGAAACTGATCAATGCATATATTATTTTTCGACTGATATTCTTTTTTCCATAGTTATACCCTTCGAGAATAAGTACCCTGTAATGCAGTTCTTCATAAAATCCGGTAGTGAGCTGCATCAGAAATACCTTGCTTAATACTAATCCCGCTGATAATCCTGCAAAGCACCCAAAACCCGAAGCGACGTCTATTAGATAATACACTAAATACAGCAGAAATCCTATACCAGATATGACAGCCGTCTTTGAATTAGAAAAAGTAAACAGCTCTTTCGGCGATTTTCCATAAATCTTCTGAATCAGTAATACTATCGCAATACCGAATATTATCCTCAGTACGCTGCTGAATATAAACCACGGTATTCCACTCAGAAAATTCAAAACTACGAGTGAGATACCTACAAATACAGCCTCAATTACTATCGCAAATAGTATCCCTGTCCACCTTTTATCTTTTAGTATGTTGTTCATTTTATGATGTGCCTTTCTTTGTTCTTAATTTGCCGCGATTAAAACCGTCCGATGAAAATCCCCATTTATCTCGCATTATTCTTGACATTATGCATGTATTTTGTTATGCTTATAAAAAAACACGGAGGCGTTTCAATGCACTTATTATGTAAATGCGGTTATCGGATGCTTGATAATACCGACTGTCTTTCCTATAAATGCAGGATCATTGCAGATCAGGATATAGATGAATTCTGGGATCTCATATACAAAAGAAGCGAGATATCGCAGAATGAAAATGCCGATATGACTCGAACAGAAGTTTATGCAATAGACAGCCGACTTGATAATATAATGGAACGTTTTATGTATCAGTGTCCCTCGTGCGGCAGATTATTTTTAGAAAATCCTGATGAAAGAGCAGGTCTGATAATGTTCACTCCTTGTTCAGACGGAGAGCCGGAACCGGATGTTAACAGGAAACTTCTTATATCTTCCCACGGTGAAAGGTGGAAAGGTTTTCTTTCTGCCGACTGGTATGATGATAAGCCTAAATGGAGTGACTATCACGGTCTCATTATTCCGATAGTAAACATAGAGTTAGAGGATCTGTATTTCAATGATTATAAAGCATTTGAGAAACGGTTTTATGAATTATTTGAGCATCTAAAAGCTCTGAATATCATTTCATATGCAAAACTGAACGTAAATAAAAAAAATATATTTAAATGGACTCCGAAAAAATAAATAACATAGACATAGAAAAGCGGCTGACGAGCTTGAAAACTGCAGCGAGTAAGAGTGATCTGGCTTTTTGTTCATGAAGTCATTGCTTTCAGTATCGGTAATTTATTATACCATAATTCTTCCAATTCATCAAGTCAAAAGGGGCAAAAAAAGCCGGCTCATGTGAACCGGCTTTTTTGTTTATTTACAATGTTGAAAGTACTATTTCCTATCGCTTTTATTATGATGCTCGTTCTTGGAGTGCTCATGATCGCCTCCCCGAATCTTCTGATACGCGCAGACAAACGTGATGATCCGCAGGCAGTTGCCATGACTAAAAAAGCCGGTATCGCTTTCATAGGATTCTCACTGTTTGCAGCTTTGAAAATTCTGAAGTATTCACTGAGATAAAAGAAAACTATTGATTTGATGTCGGGTAAATAAAATAAGATATACAAATAAAGCAGACTCCACAGTCAAGTGAAGTCTGCTTTTGTCTGCATATTCACGGTACTCCATTTTCTTTGCAATTATCCTGCTTAATATTTCTCTAATCTCACGGAACACAGCCACCAGATAAAATATAAGCAGACCAGTACAAAGCAAAGTCCACAAAGAATGGGGTATCATTTTCAAAAGCAGATCAGAACGTATTTCTTTAAGCGCTCCGTAACCAATATAGCTTTCCGGACATCTCATAAAATATGACACTCCGGCAAATATCAGTACTAGCACTATAATCCCTATAAAAGACTCCTTTAGTTGTTTCATAATCTATCATTCTTCTTTATCATAATATTTCCTTCGTCGTTTAAATACATAGTCTAAATAAGGTCCTGTCACTTCCATCACAGCATACCCGTCTTCCAGGCGATAAACTCTCCGGTCCAGTATTTCTGTGGCAAAATCATAACAGAATCGCACAATTCAGGTGCGGCTAATATAGGATAAACACTGCCCTGAATAAATCTTCCCGGAATGTCCTTCCGGAATACCATTACGGACATAAATCTGACCGGTATCTCTCTGTCATCTACCGTAACCGGAAATTCAAGAGAAGTCCTTTCCGTTTCAGCTGTCACTAACGATGCTGCTTTTCTGTACTGTTCCGGTATTGTTTCCGGGTCTTTTTCCTTGTATGAAAAAATGGTATGCGCTGTTTCCTTCAGAATTTCAGGATCTGATTCACCGAACTCATCTGTGGTATAGATAAAATTAGCGGGATAATCTCCTCTTTTCTTCGGATCAAACAGAGCAACATTAGCCTGAAGGAGTTCGGCATAATAGACCTTTCCGTGCTTAAACAGAGTATTCTTATCCTTATATATCTGATAAAGTCCGTCCGTTGTACGCAGCCATGAAGGCATCGGAAGGATTTTAAACCGAATCGGCTTTCTGCTGTAATTCTCCCTCATTCTGTAGAGGTTATCTTTTAAATCAATATCCATATCCCATATCCTCATGTAACTATATCATTAGTAAAAGTTTCTTCGTAGGCAATGCTGTTATCCTTGTCTGCAGTATAGTTCATCTTCTTGAATTCATCAATAGCCATCTGCACCTGAAATTCATCAAGTTCTATCGAAACATCAGATATTCTGCCGCTTTCAGGTAGTCTGACTTTGATGACCGCATAATATTCATATCTGCTTTTGCCGTAAAGGCTGTCCTCATATTCCTTGACTCTGACAACTTTTCTTGTTATATTCTCTGCCAGTCTGTAGTCAACAGCATATACTTTGCCTTTGGTAAATCCATGGATATGAGTTGTACCAAATCCCAGTCCGTTTCTCTTGTAATACAGGAATTTGCCATTCAGATATGATTTTTCAAGTGTATCAAAATCGCAGTCATGAGTATACCACTCTCTGACGCCTCTGGTACTGAGAGAAAGATAAAAAACAAGGAACAGAACACTGGCAGTAACTATAACGACAGCCAGTATGAACTGATGCTTGTAACATGCACTGACTGATGATAACGCCAGAAGAACTGAAAATGTCACTGCCACGAGCCAGTCTTCACGCTGCCTTAAATGGGATATCATATCCTTTTTCATTGTCTTTTTCGCAGGACTTTTAAAATCGTGCTTCATTCTGTAATCCTGATATTTCTCACTCCATTCGACAGATTCATAGTACGACTCGTCACAGAGCTCAAGCGCCTTGTTCTCAGCCTTTTTATCATCACGCTTCTCATGAAAAAAAGAATACACCGTAAAGATAATAAGCAACGGCATAGCAATAAGAGCTATTAATTTATCAACGATCTCATCGCGCATAAAATAAAAGTACAGTGACACGATAACACTTACTACGCATATCTCTATAGTATTATGCAGTGAATTTCCGGGTTTCAGTTTTCTAAAATCAAGTTTTCTGTTGTATCTCATATTTTTCTCTGTCCCCTGACTGGTTAATTTCCATCTTAACAAATTCCCAGTAAATATCATTTGACTTTACAGAGTAATGCTTTCGTGATATCTTATACTATCCAAATGATACATATTTATTGATTTAAATACTTTAATTATACCACGTAATATGGCTCTTATCAAGTAAATTTGTCTGTGATTTTTGTTATAGATATTGATATCACGACTTTAAGATGCTATAATTTAAGCATAAAGAAAGACATACAAAACGAAGGGGGATTTTTTATGAACAAAATTTTAAAAGGGATAGGTGTAGTTTTTACTCTTACACTTCTTGTCTGCGGACTTTCCTCATGCGGAAAAGTAAAGAGTGCCAAAGAACTTCATAAGTACGCGAAAAAGACATACGGTGAATGTACTGTCGTTTCCAGTACTGAGGATACAAAGAGTACTGTACTCACCGTACATGACAAACTGCAGGATTTTGACTACAATGTTTCGAGCAGTATGCAGGGCATATACATCGACGGATCAAGTTTTGGCTCAGTACCTCAGACAAGCAGCGACTTCGACCGGAAGCTCGATGAAAAAGTAATTTCTGTCGCAAAGGATGAACTTGATGCTGTCTGTTCAAAGTACAAGGTAAGAATGGAAACCGATTCATTCAGTCTTCTTGTTATCCGTTCAAATGATGAAAACGCAGCGAAAACAGCCGCATCTGAATGTGCTGCTATCTTACAGAAACAAAATCTGAACAATCGCCTTGACCAGCGACAGATCGAAGCTTACGCGGATAACGAAGAAATCTGTTATCATGATGAAAAATACTGTATCATTATCCTTCCTGATATAAAACTTCTGGATAAAGATGATGAACTCGTCCTTGAATACACACAGAGAGCACGCAGTCAGACCGACAGTAAAGCTGAATTTGTACGCAAAGAAGAGAAGAAATTCTCCGACACCGGTGCTGATCTGAACCGTGTTGTATCCACACTTGGGCAGGACTATCCTACCGAGCCGGATTCGCCGGTAACATATTATTACTTCAAATCATCCAAAGGTGAAGAATTCTATCTGTGTAATTTCCTCTATCAGGATGAAAACAGTGCAGCTTACTATTACTTCACGAATTACAAAGGTGAAAAATAAATAACAAAATCAAATGGCTTCTCCGACTGACTATCAGTTACGGAGAAGCCATGTTTTTTATGTTAAGTAATCAAATCGCCTCATCTCTGTGTAGTAGAAATCGTGGTGTTTTACTACTAAGGGTTCAGCACTTGGATACTGCCCATCTCGGTCCTTCTTCTCCGATGATCCCATTGAGCGCAAATCCGCATTTCTCAAGCACGCTGATTGAAGCAGCATTTTCAGATTCAGTTTCCGCTTCTATGGCAATGACCTCCGGATGCGAAAACGCCCACTCCAATACCGCTTTGACCGCTTCGGTAGCATAACCGTTGTTCTGATATTCTTCGGAGATTCCGTATCCGATCTCTGCAATACCGTTCACAGAAAGCCCCTTGAAGCAGAGTTCCCCGATATGTGTGCCGTCTTTCAGTTCGATCATCCAGATTGCATACCAATCCCATTGATCCGGATGATCCAGACAGCCATTCAGCATTTCTATGTAAGCAGCTTTCAGGACATCATCAGTCTGCGCTTTGATGAAAGCTTCCATTATATCCTGAGATGCGGCGTATATTTTTAATCTCTCTGTTTCAATCATTTCGCTTCACCTCTCAGATGCATTTTTCGTATTTAATCATCATACCATAATTCTTCCAATTCATCAAGTCAAAACGAGCAAAAATAACGGCTCACTTGGGGTGAGCCACAGCCGGAAGCATATCATACTGCTTCATCCTTTGTTCTGTTCATCTCCTGACGGGCGTTCTGAAGTTCCTCCATGCGGTGAAGCTCCGCAGCAGCATCCAGTCCTAGATGAAACATCAAGCGTGACGCCAATTTCGCTATGCCCCATCAGATATTGCAGCGTTTTCGGTTTCATACCCGCTTTCGCCTGATTGCTGCAATAGGTATGGCGGCAGATGTGTGGCGTGATGTTCGACATCTGTATGCGGTAAATCTCATTATACTTGCTGACCATGCGGTTAAAGCGATGTTCCCATTGCAGCACTACAAGCGGCATACCTTCATCGTCGAAGTACAGGAAACCGCAGTATCTGTCCACGAACTTCTCCTTCTTTGGTTTACCTCTGTCCTCGATGATTACCTGAAAGCACCGGTGATCTGACTGTAATATGCCATGACCGAGGTCGTGGCATACCAATAAATACCCAGGCAGAGGATAGAAATCTGCCCAGTTGTCAGCATCTCGAAGTTTTGTACCTCACAGCTCTCCACATAGCCCTCCGCAAATACATCAATTCCTGCGGTCGCATAGTAAATTTTGATGTGACGTGAAGGCTTCACCACCTTGTAAAGCTGATGCCTGTGGGTTTCCACGCTCTCGCAGCGCATCTCGAAGGAAATGACGACATTCCGCTTCTCTGAAGGCGTTGTTCAGGTAGCTGCCGTCCACGCCAGCATAGCTGGAAGTGCTGATCGTGCCTGTGGGAGGATTTAGTCCTTTCACCCTCGACGTAATATACTGATTCGCCGTGGTGGTCATGTCTACACGGTCGTCATTGGCGTTTTTAAGGGCAAGGAAAAAAAACGCGGGACACCCCTTTACTTTTTCAGGCTCAATGTGATATAATTAAGAAAACTATGCACAGGCTCACTACGCTAACACAAAAGGAAGTGCTTATAATGTCTAACCATAATGGCGAATTAGAATTAAAAAAAGATATAGAGCAAATAATTGCTAAGTATTGTTCTACTTCCGGATTGAATAATGGAAGGTATTATCGATACCCTGTTCATTATAGAAAAAACGGACAGAACTGGGTTTCAAAAGGTAATGGTACAGCCAATGTTGACGATTCTTCATTTTCTACACTGCATTATAAATTTGGTGCACATAGAATGGATATCGGAAAAGCTATTGAAGAAATAATTCAGTTGCTTGAAGACGAATGTGAATTAGACGCATTTTCTTATAAATATGACTGGGACGAATAAAACGATTAATTAAGACTCAGCGCATTCCGCGTCATACGATAAATCTCCAGCCGCGGCAGCGATTTCGGACTATTATTGGTCTGATTCACTGTGCGGCTGTTGTCATGTACATCCTTGAGCTGCGTCTGCGTGTTTTTGATGCTTTTATTGACACCTTCCGGCGCCCTCGACAGCTTAGTGGTATCGCCGCCGCTCTCGACCGTGATGCCCTTGATTCTGTTTGCCATGCGGTTTCACCTCCTCCGTTAGAGGATGAAAAAAAGCACCTGCTTAAAGCAAGTGCTTATTTTAAACTCTTGATAAAAAACAACTTAAATCTTTTTTAGTTTGCCGTCTTCTGCTTTGTATGAACCAAACTCAATTCTTCCTCTGGTGATTGACATTCCTACAACATAAGAATCAGACATACTGTTCACGCCTACAAAAGTAAGAGGTGTTCCTTTTTCTAATTGATAGATATACTCAGCAATTTGCGGCATTTCACCCTGCGTACAATCGATCTCGATAGTGTTTCCTGTGGCAGTATCGAAAATAGATAATGTGTAATCATTATGCTTATGACTTGCAATAAATTTCTCTACGAGTGAAGAAACTCCGCCTAATGCCAAAGATATGTCCTCAACCATCCACATGGAGTCTCCAGTCATAGGGTGAGTAGATTCCTTATAGGTATAATTTTGTTCCATAACAAACAACCTCCTTCTTTTTTATTGCGAAAACGAACACAATACTATATTTATAGTATAGCAATAATAGAAGGAAAAGTCAATTGTCAAAATGAATCAAAATCCGCCTGCCCAACGACCTCCGACCAGCCGTCATATTTTCATTTTCCTTTTCCGTGAACATATCATTCACGACTCCGATCGTGAGCAGATCAAGTTCCGAGAGGGACAGCCCGATCTGCACACATCGGAGAAGGAAGATGGGCGTTGTCATCGGGCGGTCAGTTTTGCGATGCTTTTTAGACTCCGCCTGTGTCTCCACGTTGAGCCCCCTCAGTTCAATGAGCTGCGGCAGAACCTCGTAAATGGAGAATGTGTTAAAGTTCCGGCTTACGAAACATTGCGCAAGAATGTTCCAACTACTATTTATTCAAGAATAATCTTTACTGATACCAAAACAAAACTCCAAGCCTTGAAAAAATTTCTATAAAGTACTTGCGTTTTTCAATAGACTATGGTATATTATAGTATAGAATTGCGGTGGACGTCTTCGGACTACACCTAAAGGAGTTGGATGCGTCCGACTCCTTTTTAATTTTTATAGCACAAACAAATCTCTCTCATCATAAATGCTGTCGCCTGTATCGTTCCCACAGCGGATTGCACGGTCTAGCGCCATAATCGCGGCGACCGTTCCCTCAATCTTCTCCGTGGATTTTTCCTTGTCGGGCTTGAGGTTGCCCGCAGGATCGCGCTAGATGACACCGAACAGGTTGCGGATGATGCGCTCCTGCTATTCGATCAGCTCGAACGGCTTTCCCACCCATGTACCTTTCGTGTGGGCAAGGCACTCGATGAACCGGACAGCGTAGTCGGCGGCGGCTTTGTCATAATGGGAATCCTCCGCCAAAAACTTGGTCGGTGTATAATCTTTCAGCTTTCGCAAGTGCCTCACCTCCTTGACATTTTGCGAGATTTCGGTTATTATTATAAAAAGACTACAGGGGGGGCGTTTTCATGCACTTTTTGTGTAAATGTGGATATCGGTTTCATGATAGCACAGATTGTATTTCATATAAAGGAAGAATCATTGCCGATCAGGATTGGAATGAGTTCTGGGACTGTATAGATAAAATTGAAAAGTCACATGAAAATAATCATGCAATTTATGAGCGTATTGATGATCTGTTTCGCTTGAATTTATATCAATGCCCGTCATGCGGGAGAGTGTTCATAGAGAATCCGGAAAACATATCGCAGTTGATAAGATTCACTCCTTGTTTAGAGGGAGAACCAGAGCCAGATGTCAACAAGAGATTACTCATTTCTTTGCATGGCGAAAAATGGAAAGGCCATCTTTATGCTGACTGGTATGATGAAAAGCCGGAATGGTGTGATTGTCGAGGTATGATCTATCCAACATTAAACATCCAGTTAGATGATCTGACTTTTGATGATTATGAATCATTTGAAAACCGGTTTTATGAATTATTTGAGCATCTCAAAGGGTTACGTCTCATATCCTATGCAATTCTGAATGTAAATCGTAAAAGAACATTCATGTGGAGCGAAAAGAATAATGAATAAGATTGAAAAGCGGCTGCCTTCGACTGAGGTGTCCACCGGACACCCGCAACCCTGTGCGGAGCGGTTTACCAAAAGAAATAGTCATGAAAAAACGTGAGTTCTATTATGAAAAGAACTCACGTTTTTAAATTATAGTCCAAGTTTCTGCATTTCTGCATCAAAGTTTTCTTTCGTAAAACTAGTGATGAATTTTGCGTAGGCATCGCCGTGCAGCACCGCTTCCTTGTCGAGGGTGTATGCCCCGATCTGGTATCCGCAGCTCGGAACGCCGAGGTACTTCACCTCGCTGCCGGTCAGCTCGCCGATCTTCTGCGCCAGTGCCTTGCGCTGGTTCTTTTCAATATTGGATCTGATATTCATGATGTGACCTCCTGTTTTTCACCGCTTGCTGCGGTTTGAGTGTAGTAAACATTCCAGTGGACTGTTTAGATATTAACTCTGAATCGCAGATATAGCTAGTGTGAGTAGTGACAATCTTTCAGGTAGAACCTGTTGTTTTTTCTGTTGAAATGTGCTACAATATGAAAAATGGTATCGGAAATGTTCAGCGAACTGCCAGAACGGAAACTGAAAACCAGAAAGGCGGAGAAAAAATGAAAACGAAACTATACACGAATAACATTCACCAATATCTGCAATGCAGTGATATCATTGACTTTGACAACGAGTCTGTTGCACAACTGGCTGACAAGCTTTATAGCGCGTCAAACGGCGAGACCGATTTTATCAGAAAGGCTTTTGAGTATGTGCGTGACCACATCTCACATTCGGCTGACATCGGAGCAGACGAGGTGCCCTGCACGGCATCACAGGTACTCAAAGCAGGTCACGGAGTATGCTTTGCAAAATCTCATCTTCTGGCTGCGATACTCCGCAGCAGGGGCATCTCCGCAGGCTTTTGCTATCAGAAGATCGTACTCAACGACGATGCCGATGTGCCGGAGCTTGTCTATCACGGACTTAACGGAGTATATCTCAGAGAGCATGATAAATGGATAAGGCTTGATGCAAGAGGAAACAAAGAGGGCGTGAATGCACAGTTTAGCATCGACACCGAGCAGCTTGCCTTCCCAATACGCACAGATAAAGGCGAACAAGACGATTTCACCGTCTATCCTGTGCCGGACAAAGAGATAATAGATGTGCTGACATCAAACAATTCCAGAGCGCAGCTTTGTGTTATCACCGCCGATCTCGACCGTGATGCCCTTGATTCTGTTTGCCATTCGGTTCCGCCTCCTCCGTGAGGGTATGAAAAAAGCACCTGCCGTAGCAAGTGCTTTGTGTATATTCAGTTAATGCGCTAATCAGATTTTATTTGAAATAAGCAGTATCAAACGACTCGCCGTTGTTTAGCTTATCAAATAATTCTAACAGCCCTTTCTGCTGATGAGTCTCCATCCAAACACCGACCTCATGTTTCGCATTCAGGTAACGGAAACGCCTGTCTTCTACCGTTCCAGCATAAAATTCAGAACCTGTATCCATATCTTCGAGAGGAAGTGCGTTTTTTCCGTTATCAGTCTGTTCAATCCATGCCTCCAGCCCATATTGCTCACGATAATCATTTTGCGTGGCAAGTCCCTCATCAAACCATGTGGGAATCTCTTTCAGAGCATTTGTATTCAGGCGGGTATGCAACTCCGCGTGAGTGAATTCATGTGCTATTATGTCAATATTAAGGTATTCATTTGAAATAGAAATGTAGTTTTGCTTCGGATCAAATATTGAAGTATTCGTATCATGATCTCCGCCGAGCCTTGAAAGGAGATTATCATCATCACAGAAAATCACAATCGTTTTAGTTGTATCGGTACACTGTAATTCTCCGAAAAACGCTCTGTCCCGTTCCAATGCATCTTCCGTGAGCCTGATTGCTTCTTTGATATTACCAGAATAGTTCTTGTTGACATAAATATTATCTGCTGCTTTTTCAAAGGAAATGCGGTACGGAACTGACATTCGATAGCCTAAATTCGTAAATTGAAAAAAACAGACAGCAGCCAGCAACACCAGCAGTATAAAAGAAATACAACAGCATAATATGATTTTCTTCTTTGATTTCACTTTCATGTTCATTTCTCCTTGTTTAGTTCAGCTTCACATTCCTTCTGCCAGTCCTCAAAAATATCCACTAAGTCGACATCACCATCTCCGGCGAAATCATCATAGTTGTATTTAGCGTCAAATGCTTTTGTATGAACATTGTAGCTTAATCTGAATTCAATAGGACGTTTTCCATCATATTTATCGCAAATATCAACGATATTGTCCATGTCTTCAAACCCACAATCAAAAAACTCATCTATCTGATCGTCATCAAACCAGTCGTTTAAAAGGCATATCTTTTTATCTTTAGCAAAGAATGCGTTAAAGAAACCCATTGAATCGTTTCGATAGATATAAATATACACCATATCGGCTTCTTTTTCGCCGTTCTCTAACAGTTCTAATGCAAGTGATACGATACTTGCCTGCGCATCGGTAAATGCATCTTCAAATCCTTGTAACATATGCAGCACTCCTTAAATATTTTTATTGATCAAATAAACAGATGTAAAATTCACCGGCAACTCGATATGTACCATACCATTATACCATAATCTTTCCAGTTCATCAAGTCAAAACGGGCAAAAAACCGCTCACCGAAGTGAGCCGCATGCGGCTTTTCGTATAGCAAATATGATACACGCACCAATCAAAACACCACTTGTATTTAATATTAAGTCATCAATATCTGTATGCCTTTCGGGAGATACCAGTTGGGAAAGCTCAATAAAGATAATAAAACAAATCCCTGCAAACACAGTTTTTTTGATATTATCAAGCTTTCGAAAACAGATAGGCCATACTATTCCGACAGGTATAAACATTGCTATGTTCCCGATAATATTGATAAGCCATCCATCATATCTGTCAAAGAGAAAATAGAACGGGATGAGGCTTATCATGTCTGACGGTGTCTTAGCAGGTCCAATCGTTAGTGTACCTATTTTTCCATCAACCAAATGTAACGGAAAGTACACAAATCTGGCAATAACTACAAGGCATATGTATACAAGAAGCATTTGTAGTTCACGTTTTACCGAGAACTTTTTGAATCTGATCGCAATTATGAATCGTACAAGTATCCAAATGAGAGTTATAAAAATAAACATCTGCAGATAGGAAATCTCGATCATAGTCACTCCCTCATCCTTTCTTTATAAAACCTCCGGATCTCCCCATTCGGAAATATCTTTTAAAATCCTGAGGTCACGTTCTGTAAACGGATAATCCCCTTCTGATTTTTTCAGGATTTCAGCTAAGAAACCCTTAGGATCATCCATATTTGATATACCACTTACAGGGCCTTCATCCATAAGTGCATCTGCTATATTCAGAACTGCATGGATCTCGTCGTATGAAAGCTTATCTTTCTGCATTCTTTCATTAAAATCAGATTTTTCGTAGACCGGCCAGGCTGAGTACGCCGGAACAACGTCGTTGTCTATTCCGTTAAAGAAAAGCCATTCTTTAGTTTCGGCATTTTCAGCTTCTATAAAATCAATGCAGTGGATCCTTCCCCATCCGCGGACAGACTTTGCAAGTTTCAGTATTTCATTTTCTGCATCTGACCATTTCCTCATGCAGAACACAGAAAAAATCGTGAACTCATCAGAAAGACCGACGGTACGGATCATGTCACATAATTTCTCATCTTCATCAATATCGAAAAGTTCAAGAATACTTAATCCGACTTTAACACATTCCTTATCTGCTGATTCTGATAACATATTCAAAGCAAAATCGAACATTTTCTGCGCTTCAAGGATATCAGTATGATCCATGATAAACCGCTGTATATCGTCAATGACAGTTATAGCGCGATGCTTTTCACAGAATATTTCAAAACCGGCCGACGCTTTCTGAATGTCACCTGTTCCCGCCAGTTTTAAAAGTTCGCCAAGTTCTTCTTTTTCGTTTTCTTTAAGCGGTGTATGAGCTGTGTGGTAAATAAAAATTCCATCCATCGCACCGTCGGCAAAAGTGATGCCGCCTTCTTTTGTGCGTTCCGGAAGTTTAAATTTTTCCGGAAGAATACCGTCGTCTGTTACGCTCGAAGAAATTACTTCATAAAGTGATTTACTCATATCATTTTTCCTCCGTTATTATCTTAGTTCATTTCATATGCGAATTTATCGCCAGATACTGTTTACAGTATGCTGATGCAGTGAAAGAAATGCTCGGCGATCTGCTCCGGAGTATAGTCGCTGTGACCTTTCAGCCACCATCTGACCGTCTCGGCAAAACAGCTGACAGCGATGTCAAGGGCATAATCATGAGGCACATCATCTTTTATCGTTATATGTTCGTCAAAAACCTGACAGAGATATTCTTTCAGATAGCGAAGAAATATTTCTCCGCACTCTCCGCTGAATAATCCTCTGATGCTCTGCTGCTTCTCCTGCAAGTGGTACAGTATGTGCGTGACCCTGTCCCTGAATGTACTGTGCTGTGAAAAATCGTGATTCTCCTCGGACATGATCTCCTCAGAGAAAACGTGATCAAATATATCGTTGCATAACGCTTTGAGAAGCTCGTCTTTAGTCTCAAAATGCGCATAGAACGTACTTCTTCCGATGTCGGCTTCATCTATAATGTCCTGCACAGTCATAGATGTGTAGGACTTTCTTTCAAGCAAAGCAGAGAATGCCGTAAATATCAGACTTCTCGTTCTGCGCTGCCTTCTGTCCATGATATGTTCCTTTCCGTACAGTTTTAAACAGTTGTTCGGTATCGTACACTTTATGTTACCTGATTATTGAATAACCAGGCATATTATGTTAGTATATATGCAGAACATAGTGTTCAGTAACGAATAAATGATATCATATTACAAGCTGTTTGTCAAGGAGGTTATACCAAAAGATATGAAGGAGAAAGCAACTGCAGTCTGCTATGCGATAGCCGCAGCAATGTTCTACGCTTTGAATGTTCCCTGCTCAAAGCACCTGCTGGGGAAGATTGCTCCGACCGTTATGGCGTCCTTTCTATATCTCGGTGCAGGGGCAGGCGTAGGGATAATGTATCTGTTTCACCTTAAACATGAATCTCCGGCGGAACGACTTGAAAAGAAAGATATGCCATACACGATCGGAATGGTACTTCTTGATATCATCGCTCCGATACTTCTTATGCTCGGTGTGAAGATCGGTACTTCCGCCAATGCTTCACTGCTTGGAAACTTCGAGATCGTGGCGACAACACTCATCGCTCTGTTAATCTTCAAAGAGAAGGTCAGCAGAAAACTGTGGGCTGCGATAGGGCTTATCACACTGTCGAGTATCATTCTTTCATTCGGCGGTGAGGGCAGCTTTTCATTCTCTGCAGGTTCTCTGCTTGTGCTTGGAGCAACTGCCTGCTGGGGGCTGGAAAACAACTGTACAAGGAGCATATCTGCTAAGAGCACTTATCAGATCGTGACTATCAAAGGCTTCGGTTCAGGTACCGGTTCACTTATCGTTGCAATTGTACTCGGCGAAAAACTGCCTGAACTACGGTATATACTGCCTGCAGTCTTACTTGGATTCGTGGCATACGGGCTGAGTATCTTCACATACATCAGGGCTCAGAAAACGCTCGGAGCAGCAAAAACAAGCGCTTATTACGCCATTGCCCCGTTTATAGGAGCGATGCTGTCATTTATATTTCTGCGTGAATCACTGACAATCACCTACATGACAGCTTTTGTCATCATGGTACTCGGAACGGTATTTGTTGTATCTGATACGCTTTTAACAAATGATTCTTCGATTTAGAAGAAAAAAGTCTTAAAAATGGTTACTATTCATGGGATACATCTTTTATTGTCTCAGAGTCACTTTATGAAAATGGAAATTTTTTTCGCTTACCTTGATATATCGCCTGTTTTGTGTTATAATAATCATCGCACATGCAAACCCGCTTTACAGAAACAGTCGCCAGGCAACCGTAAAACGGATAAAAATTATTGATATGGAGAATATTATGCACAATTTTGAACTGAGCCCAAATCTGCCGAAAAATCATGATTTGAATAAAAAATATAACCGTTTTGCCAAACAGCTTTCTGAATGGTACAACAGCGGGAAAGTACCTGAACTCGCAAGTCAGGATACTCGCTTTATGTTGGAACTGCAAAAGCAAAAACTAAAAAAACTTGGAATTGATATGCAGATAAAGTTTGGAAAAACAGAACAAAACGAAGGCAATGTCGGGGCACTTTCCTTCGAGGACAGCGTTTTTGTAAATACTATCATTGGTACAAGTAAAAAAGTTACCACTACAATACGTAATTCCGGGAATGAGATCTACTGCAGCAGTGAAGAAGGCAATCTGTCTGTCGTATTGCAGAATCCAAAAACAGGCTGCGTTCCGCCTGCGGACACTCCATTATGCTGTCCGAACTGCGGCGCTCCTTCTACTCTCGGCGGACTCGAAGACGGTTGTGAATTCTGTGACACGAAATTTCTTATGGACGAACTTTATCCTAAGGTGATGCATATCTTCATTGAGAAATATGGCAAATTACTCTATGATAAAAAACCAATCAAAAAATATATCTTATTCTGTTCCATTGGCTTTTTTGTGTTATACATTGGTTTACACATACTGAAAAGCTTCATCATAAATACAGAGGCCTTCAGACAGTTTATGGAAACGAAAGACTTCACCGTAGACAAAGACTCAATAGTGACCTATTTATATGCTGTTCCAGCTTCAGCTTTCATGGGTGTGTTTTTTGGTATTCCAGCATGGTTCATTGCAAATATTATCGAGTCAGTAAGGCAGCTTGCCAACGTTGGCCGTGGCGGAAGTACAATGCCAAAAACACTTATATTCTGTAATAAGATGCATACTCTTGATCCGACTTTTTCGATAGAATACTTTCGAGACAAATCAACGTCTCTTCTGAAATTCATGCTTTACAGCTCTGATCCGCAGGAACTTAATATCTGCCAGTGCAAAAAGCCGATTCCGAAAAAAATACGTGAGATCATTGATATTACATACCGTAATTCAGGTGTGACCAAATACAGTATCAAAAATGGTGTCTGCAATGTTTCACTCACCTTTTATACTGACAGTCTGCATTACCGAAATGGCAGGATTATCCGCAGTTCTGACAAGATTCGCATGAGTATGCGAAAGGTGATCAAAAAGCCAACTGATCTTGGCTTTTCTTTCAAGGCAGTAACCTGCCCGTCATGCGGAGGAAGTTTCGATGCAGCAAACGTAAGAAATTGTCCGTACTGTGGCAACGATTATCCGTTTGAGGAAAACGAATGGGTCGTAACAGATATCAGCATATGAAAATCTGAAATATAAAAAATACAAATCAGCATATCCTGCTCACAAAATACGTGGGTACAGATATGCTGATTTGCTTTTTAAGAAGTGATTTTAAATGAAACTGCTTTATTAAGAGTGAGTCCATTTTTGATAGAAGCTTGTGAAGAACGGATCACTGTTTTTTGGAAGTGCAAATACTGATGTCTGAAGATTCTTAAGATCCATCGAAGGTTCTATTCCGTATACATGCTTGTCAAAATAAGCAACCATGTATTTTACGTCCTCTTCAATAACATCATGGCCCTCCTTGTGAATGTTGATGGCGATATTATCACTGATACCGAGGTAATCATAAACTCTTTTTGCACCGAGATAACTTGCCCACATGGAAGGAGCATTTACCCAGTCTTTATTGATGCAGGAGCCGATTATAAACAGATATCTGTCCGGGTCGGCTACAAGACTGCTGAGCATATGCTGGTCAACAGGAAGCTGGTTTGCATTTTTAAATTCAAGGAACCTGTTGTTGAACCAGCCTCTTTCATCCATGGACTGAAGACTTCCGAGAGGTTCATTCTGGCCGTATTTATAGGACGAAGAAGCTCCCTTCGATGAAAAGTCATAGGTCTTTCCCTGCGACATGTATCTGTATTCGCAATATTTAAGTTGATTTTTGTATAAATATACAGTCGTTAAAATTTGTACTATTTTTTCGGAATAAAACAACGGAGCAGTCTTTCCTGATCTGCTCCGTTGTAAGTGTTATTAACTATCCGATGGTTTCAGTATATATAATATTCAGTTTCTGATCAACCTACCTGATAGATTTTTGTTTCGCTGCCAGTAACAACGTAAATATATCCGTAAGCCTGATAAGCTTTATCAAAACCTTCAAGAACCTTGTCTCCCGTTACGAGATCATATACAGCCTTTTCCTTGCTGTTGTAGAGAAGATGATTGCCAAAGTATGAACCTGATGTTTCAAGCTTAAGAGGTTCATCCTTTTTGTTTACAACAAAGTAAGAATAACCGTCGGTGTTTGAAAAATACGAATCTTCAGTGAATGAACTATCCTGACCGGCAATAATTACATTTCCTTCTGTGTCGATAAGATCATATTTGCCGTCCTGTGTATTTGCAGTTAAATAACCAGGAATTCCGGTTGGTCTGAAACTCTTGTATTCTTCTTTTGTAAGTTCCTTACCGTCAGCTGAAATAAGACCCTTCTTGTTTATATCATCATGTTCAAAGCTGAATACGCCGTCGCCTACATAACTAACGAATTTATACTTTGCATCTATCATAACAGTACCGCTCTTGTGAATGATACCACGGTTTGTGCCGTCATAGAAGCTGTAGAAATCATCGCTTTCCATATCATCTGAAAGAGAATATTCTGTTGTAAAGAGCTTCTTCATATCTTTATCATAAACAGTAGTCTTGCTGTCTTTGTATTCAGTAATAAGATCTCCTACTACGTTCCTGTCTCCAAGATCGATAAGCTTGTCATCTGTAGTAACTGCGATTTTATTATGTTCTTTATCGCTGTATGTGATGATCTCGCTGCCGACACTGTAGTTTGGATCAAACTTCTGAGCGGTGTTTTCAAGGAACTTGTGTTCCTTTGTATCATAAAGTTTAACAGTACCTGTATAAAGCACGTCGCCGTCCTTCACATCAAGAGCAAACTGTCTGCTAGTTGCAAAGTAGATAGCTTCATCCCTGTTTGTTGTTACAGCTTCAGGAAGATATGCTTTCACAAAACGTTCATTTACCTTTTCAAAAGTGCCGACCTTTGCATCTGTTCCGAGTACTACAGTGCCGTCCGCTTGCATAAGTCCGCCGTATGTTATATCGTTTTCCGGTACTGTGTAATAAGCGTAAAGGCCGGTATCTCCAAGCTTTTCCACATAAGTTACCTTACCGTCGAGAAGCGGGTTTCCCTTGAAATCAAGGCACTGAATTTCTTCATCGCTTACTTTTTTGTAGAGAAATTCGCCGTAATGGTCAATATTGTCGCCTTCGAGCTTGCCAACCTCTGTAAGAACCGCACTCTTGACTTCAGGCTTTTCGATCTCTGCAAGGATCTCAGAAACCGGCTTTGCGTCAGCAGCTGGTTCTTCAGCTTCTGTAACTGCCTCTGTTTCTGAGACAGCTTCTGTGACCTCTTCAGTTTCTTCAGCATCTTCTGCTGCTTCAGTTACTGCCGCGCTGTTTTCTTCAGGCTTTTCCTCTTTAACTGTTTCGCTTCCGCATGCTGTTACTGAAAGTGCCGCAGCAAAGAGAAGTGAAAATAATACTATGCTTTTCTTTTTCATTTTTTGCCTCCGATTATATTTTCTATAGTCCTTAGTGCATTATACACAATATAGACGAGGTTTATTATAACATATACCCAATATCAAGTCAACCGTTTCTATGGCAGTATACACAAAAATATTATAAACACCGCTATGATATTATTATGCAAAAAAACAAGGAGCCTGTGTAACACATAAGCTCCTCTAATAAAAAATACGTTTCATCTGAGTATTTCATCGATCGTTGAAACTGTGCTGAACGTTCCCTTGTTTCTTGAAATGATTTCCCGTAAAGCCTGAAGTTCAAAGTAGCTGATGTAACAGATAAGAGTAGTATTTTCACCGGCTATCGCGCCTCTTGAATCCATAATGGTACAGGTCTTGCCAAGCTTCTCCTTGATATCATTAACGATCGCATCAGCGTCCTTTGTAATAATAGTCACCTGCTTTATCGCTTCAAAATGATCAGTAAAATGGTCTATCACTGCAGTCGCTACGATATACACAAGAAGACTGAGGAGAGCGGAATTTCTGTTCATCTTAAGGAACACGACGGCATATACACACACGTTAAAACCTATAAGTATCGGACTCATACTGTAGTTCCTGCCTGTCTTGCTGTAAAGCCGGCTAACGATTATGTTGGCGAGTATCTCTGATCCGTCAATACATCCGCCGCTCCGGAGTATCATCGAAAGGCCTGCGCCAAGTATCGCGCCTCCGAACGCTACCGCAAGAAAATGCTCCGTATTCAGCTCAAAAGGTATTTTCTCAAAGAACTCCAGCCCTGCAGTGTATACAACTGATCCGGCAAGTGCCTTGAACATAAATGATCTTCCCAGAAAAAAGAATCCTGCTAGCAGAAACGGAATGAATACTGCAATAACGCACAGAGAAAGGCTGTATCCGGTAAACTTGTTTATCAGTATTCCTATTCCGGCTGTACCGTAGTCTATCGCATCATTCGGGATAAGGATGCACGCTACTGAAAAACTTGCAAGCAGTGCCCCCACAGTAATGAGTATGTAGTCCATGATTCTTCTGATGCTTTTGTTCAATGTTTCATTCTCCTTCCGAAAAATCAGTATCAAGAGCTATCTGCAGCTTATGATCCGGAAATGCTTTCTGAACGTCGGAAACTATAGCTTTATACACTTCCCTGCGGTCCGGCGCATCAAAACTTACAACGACATCGAAACGGATTGTATTGCTATCGAATGCGTCATAAGCCCGATCACTGCCTTGAAAGCTGCAAGGAATACATTGGCCGCTATCCCGATAATACTCGTTTTTATGATCGTTTTTTCTCTTGATGTATCATTTACTGAATTTACTTCCGATAAATCTCTTCGCATATATAATCATCACCGTTTCATGCAATAGTAATTACTATGATTATACCATAATTTATATCAAAATTCAATTTGGTATTTTTCCATTTATTCCGCTGCAAGACTTCATTTTTTGAAAACTTCAGTGCCTGGTACTAAAGCACAGTAGTGATATAGAAGTTTTTTCTCCCTTAGTGTAGTCGCATAACACCGTCGGTTATGCGACCTTTTTTCCATATTTACCTGTTTCCACGGAGATCGTGGACACCGCCACATCAAAGCGGAAGTGTATCTCAATATCTTGTACACGCTTACCGCTGGACTTGTCGGGTTCGTGGACGATGATCTTGTCAACAAGTTCGTGCATGATCTCAGGCGTGAGCTTTTCGATATGCTCGTACTTATGCACCACTTTGAGGAACGCAGTCACATCGGAGGACTTCTGCTCTGCACCGTCAATCAGGGTTGTAAGCTCCGCAACGGTAGCTTTCAGCTTTGCCTGTTCCTCCTCATATCCTGCCGACATCATCGTGAAACGCTCATCGGAGAGCCTGCCGAGAACATTGTCCTCATACAGTCTGGTGAACAGCTTGTCCAGTTCGGTAATACGCTTCTGTGCCTGTTTCAGCGTTTTCTTTGCTTTTGTAAGCTCCGAGGACTTACGCTGAACGGAATTGCTCATAGCCGTCTGAATAAAATCGTCCTCATTCTCCCTCACCATCGTCAGGAGCTTGTTCAGCTCACCGAGGACAATCTCATTCAGGACACAGGTGCGGATATAATGCACAGTGCATTTATCCTGTTCCTTTGCGTAGGTGGAGCATCTCATGTGTTCCTGTTCGGGACGCTCGTTCTTGCGACGGCTCAGGTACATCTTTTCTCCGCAGTCTGCACAGTACACCATTCCTGCGAACGGATTGACCTTCTGCATTTTCTGTGGTCTGCGCTTGTGCTTGCGAAGCTCCTGCACCAAGTCAAAGGTCTGCTGCGTGATGATAGGCTCTTGCGTATTCTCGAAAATCTGCCATTCGTCCTGCGGATTATACACGATCTTGTGAACCTTGTAAGACTTCATCTTTGTACGGAAGTTGACCGTGTGACCGCAGTATTCATAGCGTTCAAGGATATGGGCAATTGTCTGCGCTCCCCAACGGTATGTTTTAGCATTGTGTCTCCCATTGTCCCTGCCTTGCGAGAGAGCGTAGGCGGTAGGCGTGGGGATACCCTGTTCCGTTAAGATACGGGCAATTTGTACCGGACCGTAGCCGTCAATGCAGAGCTTGAAAATCTTGCGTACCACCTCAGCGGCAGGCTCGTCAATCACCCACAAATTCTTGTCGGTATCCGACTTCTTGTAGCCGTACACGGGCGGACACAGGTGCTTGCCCGACTGTCCCTTTGCCCTGAACACCGCACGGATCTTCTTACTGCAATCACGGGCGTACCAGTCATTAAAAATGTTCTTGAAAGCAAGCAGTTCGTTCTCGGATTTCGCTGTATCGACATTATCGTTGACCGCAATGTAACGGACATCGTAGTCGGGGAACACCATTTCGATTAGTTCACCTGTTTTCAGATAATCACGACCTAAACGGCTCAAATCCTTTGTAATGACCGTAGCGACCTTGCCGTCCTCAATGTCAGCCATCATCGCTTTGAAGCCGTCACGCTCCCAAGTCGTACCGCTCACTCCGTCATCGACATAGAAAGTCGGATTGGGAAAGCCGTTGTCCTCAGCGAATTTCTGGAGGATCGCTTTCTGGTTGGTAATGCTGTTGCTCTCGCCGTCCAACATATCGTCCTGCGAAAGGCGGCAGTATAAAGCTGTTATCTTGTCTGTCATTTTAACCTCACTTTCCGACAGATACAGCAAGCTATGATAATAGTTTAGCGCGCATTGCCGAAAAAGTCAATACGCACCAAGCTAAAATTTCACACTGCCTGCTTGTCCTGTTCCTGTTCATTATCACCGAGCATTTTTACACAGTCAGCCGTAATGAGCCTTGCAAGTATGTCGCTCAGGCTTTGCCGAAAAGCTGGGTTAAAGACGGTTTTCACTCTGTAAATCGTATGCCCGATATGGTACTCGGACACACTTCCCGATACCGCAACAGCGGCGGTTGTTGTTTCATTCATAGCGAATTTTTCTCCTTTAGCTTGTCTTTATCTACGCATTTGGATTTGAGGGCATCGCTTTATATCTCTTACCCTCATGGTTGTTGGTTGTGATTATAGCCGTGCGGAACGGCATTGCTGCCGTCCCTCTCACAGCTATCGTTTTGTTGTCGGAAATATGTTAATCCTTGTAGGAATTATCTCCGAAGAAAGAAGTCTGCCCGACAAATTCATCATCGGCAGAGCCACTGTCGACATTATCGCCCGACTTGCTGTCTGCACCGTCAGAGCTATCGACCAGCCCCTCAATGTCAGCGTAGGACATTCCGCTGTCGGTCAGCTTACCGATCAGCGTATGTTCCGCAGTCACAGCATCGAGAAGTGCCTGCCCCTCAGCACCACCGTAAAGCTGTGAGAGCTTATCGTAGGTGTAGAGCTTGCTGTCCGTAATAATCTTACGGCAGCGCTCATAGGCTGCCTGAATAGAACTGTTCAGTTTGTTGAGCTTTGCCTGATTCTCAGACAGCACTCCGTCCATGACGGTATCAGCGGACTCGTCAGCGACCTCAGCTTTTGCTTTCTTACTCATCCACATCACCTCTTTTCGGTTTTGAGTATCGCAGGATTTGATTTTATCCCACGATAATATTATAGCAAATTTCGGAGCTATCTGTCTATTCGCAGGGCGCATGAACTTTGTGCGCCATTAGAGTTTTCGAGTTCGTCAAGTTGTTATGGGGAAAATGAAAAAAAGCTGCGGAGCGGAGTTCGCTCACACAGCTTGTGGGGATATTCAGTTTTTTACCAAATACACTTCATATCAGTAAATTCGTCTGTCATTATTCGTTCTAAAGATTTTTCAAAAGTAGTTCCGAAGCAGATTACTTCTCCTTCATGTGCAGCGATCAATTCTGTATTCGCACCTAAAAAATACTCATCTTCATAATCTTTTGAATGACCAATAGGTACTATTGTTTTCATTCTCAAAAAACTGCTGATCTCATTTGCATATTCTATAGATTCTTTAATGTCTGTATCAGAAAAATCAGAAGTGATATAGTAATTGGGGTTTATGATTATTATCTCATTTGTGTCTATAGTGTATTTAGTGCGCCTGACTTGATACCTATAGCATGGAATATGTAGAGTTAACCCTCCGAAAGACGATAAAAACTTGACAACTTCATCTATTATTTCAAATCCATATTTCTGATACCATTTTATATATTGTGAGGTATCAATAACACGATCTTCATACCAACCACTTTTCATTAGAACTTGTTTTATATGATGATTGTTTATTATCATATCGTACCTCATTCTCTCTTTATATGCAGTTTTCGATTGAAGTGTGAAAGCCAAGTGATTTCTCTCACTTATAGATTATACCATACCACCACCGAAAAAGCAATCCCCACTTTCATCAAACTGCCGCCCAGACTGCGCAACATGAATTTTCAAAGTAAACGCAACATGGGAAAATCTTTTTCAGACTTTCTGTGGTTAAGGCTGATTTCCTTTATTCCGAGTTCTTTAAGTGAGATAAGTTCACCCTCAGACTTTCCGTCAGTTCCTTTATCTATCCATACCTTAAGTGAGTCAAAAGCAGAATCCTTTTCATTGATCACATTTCTTCTGTCATCGTTATAATCGTTCAGATCAGCAAGTGCTCTGAATCCGTTTCCTGACAGAGTTCCGTCACTGAGTATCACCTGATCACTGAACATTTCGCCGCTGTCATCAATTTTGCCGTTACCGTTCCTGTCATAAACAAGGAAGCCGTCATTTTCTCCAATCCATGCTGTTTTTTCAGCAAAACCGTTTTTATCAAGATCAAAATAAGCTCTGTTTTCCGGATCATCAACAGCTAACAGATCTACTTTATTGTCTCTGTTCACGTCAATTACCAGCGGATCACGAGGCGGCTGTGCAACAGTGGAATTGGTATAATCAGAAATGTTTTTATCTGTATGTCTTTTGCGGAGCTTTTCTAGTCTGCTGTTATATTTTCCGGAAGACAAATACCTGCTGTAAACACTATCATACGTATCTTCAACAAATTCAGGACTGCTGCCTTCAGTATTCAGAGAATAAGTCTTTTCACCAAACTGATAATAGAAATTTTCTCCTGTATTATTATATATGTAAATAGTAAGAGTCTCTTTTGTCTCTTTGTTAGTAAATACCATATTGTTACCGGAACGTGAAACTTCAATATCATCCGGAGTAAGATCAATAAACTTGATTCTGTTAAAACCATATAAATCAGTGACATGATCATAACCGCCTATTGCATTTGAATCTGATATATCTGTTTCAAAAATATATGTATCAGAACCGTCTCCTCCAAGTAATCTGTTTTTTCCTGATCCTCCATCAAGATAATCAGAACCGGAACCACCAAACAAACGATCATCGCCACTTCCGCCAAACAGTTTGTCATTTCCGGCTTCACCATATAAGTGATCTTTTCCGGTTTCGCCGTAAATTTCATCATCACCGGCTCCTCCATGAAGATAATCATTTCCAGCTCCACCATATATATAATCCGTATATTTTGTACCGTAAATAACGTCTTTACCGTCATGACCTTTTATAATTGAATTAGCAAAGAAAGAATGAATATAAGGATCATTTCCTATTGTAGCTGATACATGATAAAAAGGGCTTCCCTCCTGATCAACATTATAAGTGCTTCCATCTGAAAACTTTAATAAAAACTGTCTGTTTATTTTTGATTTTCTGAAATTTCTAAATGTTATTGTCTGCTTCGTCGGTAATATAACATATAATTGAGAAAAAGTCTTGCCTGTTCCTGCTGTCTTGTTTCGGTACAATCCAATAATCCACAATCCGCATCTATCCAGTCAAGATACAATTGTCCTCCGTTATCATCTCTAAGAATTTCACTTCCACGAAATGCTATCACAGCCTTATTATCAGGCGTCTCGAAAAGAATACCGTATATACCAATTTCTTTATTTTTGTCCCATACATCCACTACTTTCCAGTTTGAACAAGATAACTCGTTATTCATCAGTGCTTCGATATCTGACTTAGCTATTCTTTCACGTTCTTCATTCAAAGCTTTTGTTGATATATAATCAAATTTACCATTTGCTTCTGCAGGATTATAACCTAAATAAAACATCTTATAAAATTCTTCTAGAATCTTAGGATTATCTCTTAAAACTTCTGCCAATGTAGGATAGTCATGATAATCTCTATAATATTTGGATATATATTCAGCATCAATATTTATATACGAAATCTGTGTAGCAATCTGTATTTCTTTATCTGTATAATTCATTTTTTTATATACTCTCCATTCATTAATTCAGTAAATCTATTAAAATCAATTATTAATTTATTATTAGCAAGATGTTGCTGAACAATTAACCAATCTCTTGTATCATTACAAATCTTCGAATCACGATAAGAAGAATGTTTGTAATCATTAATAATCTGCTCCATCTGAGCGTTGTCAACAAAATATATGATCACATAACAATCATTTTGTTTCTGAATCATTGCAATTTTATTAATTAAATCATATAGTTCTTCATTGCCAAGTTTCAATGCTTCATTAGAAACATACAGATTATAGGTTGGCTCAACTTTCTCCGGAAACACCTTTTTAAATTCATCAATAGTAATATCTTGTTTTGCATCAAATGGTTTATATGTTAATTCCAGATCAACATCAAGATAATACTCATATTTAAAATCTTTCAATACATCTTCTGCAAGTTCCTTATATTGCAGCCCTACTATTTCCTGTATATAGGTATCATCAACAATACTGCTTTTAAAATTACGTTTGGCCATAAACAGCAAATCCGGATTGGCTACCGGATATGCTGTTGCTTCATCGCCCGCGGAACAAACTATTTCAAATTTTTCTCCATACTTTTCCTCGAGTAATGCTTTGGTTTTTTCCTGATATTCTTCTGTAGTTACCATTAAATCAGGAAATTCTGGCAGACACGATGTCAGCGAAAACAGTAATCCTGTCATAACAATTGCTAGTATTGACTTTTTCAAGCGGCAGATCTCCTTTCTGAATTCTATTTTTTCATTATAGCAAAATTATACTCGCTTTGTCGAGTTATATTTTTTTATGATAACTGCAATATACAAATTTAAAATTCCCGATTTCTTCCAACTTCAATTTAAATATATATCAGAAAGCCCTAATTGCGTCTTAAAAGACGAACCTCCCTTTCTTAAATAAAATATATATAATTATATCATTTTCAAATATCTTATGTCAATAGATTTTTCAACAAAATAACTCTATATAGAATATTTATATTACTATTCAAATACAAATCCAGCAAATAACGCTCTGCAATAAGAAAATTTGTACGCTGTTTACGCTATAAAGTAAATTTTGGATTTAGCAGTATTTTAGTAAGCCGGCACGATTTCCATAGTTTTTTCTGTAATACTCTATAAGAACCATACAGTAAAATGCAAAGTGTGAAGCACTTCAGAATTCAGAGGCGCTATGTGCATCTGAATAAAAAATTGTGCCGCAGGCACCACCTTTTCAGCGGTACGCCTGCGGCGTGCTATAGATCTTTACTTTGCTTCCTTTTGCAGACTTTTTGCAAATCCGAAATATACTATAAAGCACATAGTTATCTGTACAATTGTGGAACACGGAGTTGCGAGGCCTATTTTGAAAAGTGAGCCGTTTCCGATGTGTGACATGAGGAAAGCAACCGGTATTCTGATAATAAAAGCTCCGAATATTCCCTGAAACATGACGAACTTTGTTTTCTCGATACCGTTATAAAATCCGATGAAGCAGAAAAGGAAACATGTTAACAGGCAGTCTATCGCATATGCCTTAAGGTAATCCCAGGCTGCTGCGATTGTATCAGGTTTGTTCGAGAATATGCCGGCAAGCAGATCACCGTGGAAGAATGCGACGAAGAACATGATTACACCAAAAACCGTTGATACTACTATGCCGCTTTTCAGCGCCTTTACAGCACGGTCGGTATGACCTGCGCCGTGATTCTGAGCCACAAAGGCAGCCATCGACTGCATGAAAGCAAGAGGCACGAGCATGATAAATGCACAGACCTTCTGCGCAACCCCTACACCGGCAGATGCGGTCACTCCAAGTCTGTTTACGATACCGGTCAGTACAAGGAACGACACACCTACAAGAAAATCCTGAAGAGCTATCGGTATTCCGATACGAAATATAATAAAAGCACAGCTCTTTTTCAGACTAAGGTCTGACCGGTGAAATTCAAACGGCAGTTTCGTTCTTTTAATGATAAAGAATGAAATGATCACACTTATAAGCTGAGCAAGAACAGTTGCCAGAGCAGCACCTGAAGCTCCCATATGAAAACCTGCTACAAAAAGAAGATCCCCGGCTATATTGAACGCACACGCTATACCGACTGCAATAAGAGGGGTTCTTGAATCTCCGAGGCCTCTGAAAATACTTCCGAGAAGATTGTATGCGGTAATTACAAGGAATCCTCCCCCGCATATTCTTATATAGTTCCTCGTAAGATCAAACGCTTCAGCTGGTGCCTGCAGCATCTTTGCAAGAAGTCCGCAGCCGAGAACACTGATAAGCGTAAACAGGGCACCAGTGAGTGCGAAAATAATAAGTCCGGTCCCGATCGTTTTTGCTGCATCTTCGGGACGTTTCTGTCCTATCCTCTGTGCGACCGCTACAGTAACGCCCATTGAAAAGCTTACTATCAGATTCGTAAGTGTCTGAAGTATCTGTGATCCGGTGGAAACTGCAGATACGTCCGCATCTGTTCCGAACTGACCGACTACAAGAAGATCGACGGCACCGTACATCGCCTGCAGAAACATTGCAAACAGTACAGGCAGCATAAATTTAAGAAGCTTCGGCAGAATAGCTCCTTCAGTAAAATTATTTTTCAAACTTAAAAACCTCCGTAAAAAGCCGGACAAAACAGCAGGTTTTCCCCTGCAGTCCTGTCCGGCACACAATGATTCCATTTTATCATAATAATACTTGAAAGTCAAGAAAAACATGACACTGGTTTTCAAGTCAGAGCTGCCTCATAACTCATAAATTTAAATCCATATTTGAAGGTAGAATTCAATTGTCACTTCACCAGTTCTATCTTTCCTTCAAGCCCCTCGGTATAAGTCACTTCATTTTCTGACGATACGATTATCATTTCAAATCCGCCGTGCTTTTTCTGGTACTCCAGTGCTTTATCCTTACCCATAACAAACAGTGCAGTAGAAAGACAGTCACAGAGAATTCCGCTCTCGCTTATAACAGTAACTGATGCTATACCGTTGTCGGCCGGATATCCGTCTGACGGATCAATAATGTGGCAGTATCGTTTCCCGTCTTCGCCTGTGAAATAACGTTCATAGTTTCCGGAAGTGACCACCGCCTTGTCTGAAACTGAAACAATACATAACTGTTCAGATTCGTCAAGCGGATCTCTTACCGCTACCTTCCAGTCAGTACCGTCCGGTCTTGATCCTACCGTCTGTACATTTCCGCCAAGACTTATTACAGCTGAAGATACTCCGTGCCGGCGGAAAATATCTGAAACAACATCGCCGGTATAGCCTTTTGCTGACGCTCCGAGATCGAGCATCATACCTTCAGGTAAAGTAAGTTCATTACCGTTAAGCTTTACTTTTTCATAACCAGTCAGCTGCAGAAGAGAGTCGATTACGTCCTGTTCAGGAATTTTGTATTTTCCGGTTGTAAATCCCCATTCTCTGACTACAGGACAGACAGTAGGATCAAGCGCACCGTTTGTCTTAAATGAAATATCAAGCATAAATGAAAGAACTTCTGCTGTTTCTTCACTTACTGAAACTGTCTTTCCGCCGGAATGGGAAGCTTTCCATATCTCACTTTCTTCGTCAGTTGCAGAAAAAAGCTTTTCAAGTTCAGTTATTTTTAATGCAGCTTCACTGAGTGCACCTTCCCGGTCTTCCCCGTATGCCTTCAGTGTCATTAAAGTATCCATTGCGAACAGATCACGCACTGAAGCTTCATCAGACGAAACTGTATCCGTTATCTGCTGTTCAGATGCCGGAAGATCACCTTCGGATGAACATGAGACCGTCAGAAAAGATATAAGCAGGCAGAATGCTAAAATAATTATTTTTTTCATAAAAACCTCATTATACGATTTTGTGGCTGCTGTCATAGAAGGCAGCAGCCACATCGGAAATATTATAAAAGGAGAGTAGAGTTAAAAGAATGAACAATTTACCCTTTTAACAATAGGAAAGCATTTAGTAAATAATACGGGCCACTGAACGCAAAGCTGTCAGTGATTTGCTAACGCTTTCTTTATAGATACTGAAAAATGGCTGGTTTTTCAGTTATCTGCGTGCTGAATCAAGTGCTGCTGCAACAGCGCCCATGATTCCGTTTGAACTGTAAGTGCATCCGCTGTAGGCACTTACCTGAGAATTTGTAGTTCCCATGATCTGTCCGAAAACATGATCCTTAGCATCGTTGAAGTATGCCGGATCGCTTTCGGCAGTACTGCCTGAAATTGATGTGATTGCATCATTTTCGATAGTTATAGTAACTGTAATGTCGCCGTCATATCCGTATGCTGTGCCGGTAAATGTTCCGTTATTGTAAACGTACTGATTCTCCGGTTCAGGTTCAGGCTGTGGTTCTTCCTGCTTAGGCTCTTCCGAAGGCTGTTCTTCTTTCTTCTCTTCTACGGAAGGATCTTTCTTTTCTTCTGAAGCAGTAACAGCGTCAGAAACAGCCTCGGTCTCTGTATTTGAAACATCAGTAACTTCTGAAACAGTTGTTTCTGAAACTGATGTAACAGGCTCTGATGAAGTCACTTCTGTAACTGCCTCTGTAGTTTCAGAAACTGTCGTTTCAGATACTGCAGTTGTTACCGCAGCGTTCTGAGCAGGAGCATCATCTTTTTTTTCAGGTTCGGAACATGCACTTAAACATGGAATACACATTAGAACTGCAAAGCTTAAGCCACAGATTCCGTCAACAAGTTTTTTATTATACATACTGTTTTTCCTTTTACATGATCTGAGATATGCTTTTCTGATACGGAAAACAGCATATGAAATGAATACAACGCTGTAAGCAACAATACTGAGAAAATAGCCTTCCCTGCCCATCCGGGCTTTAGGAATGAAAAATGTCAGTACATGCACATAGATCAGCGCATAAAAAATATATGCTGTTTTCTGTATCTTTTTCCAGGTGGAAGCTTTCATTTTCTTTCTTACTTTCTTAAAAGACATGACAGTAAGAGGAACCATGATCGCAACCAGTATAAGGGAAATTAAGGTTGATGTGAATAAATCATCAGGGAGTTTTCCGGCTTCAGTAAAAAATCTTATAATATACCTTCCTCCAAGTGCAATAACATGCCCGAAAGTCAGAAAAGCTGCAAATATTGATAATTCACCGCGTATCGGCATAAGCACTTTCAAAAGCTTTGATCCGTCCGGAAGTGCACCTGCCCACATTACTGCGCACCAGAAAGCCGTAGCAAGTGTACCGCGTGATATTGTTCCGATAATGTACTGATTTACAAACGGAGGCAGTGACCTGGCATTCACCATTGATGCTGCGGCAGTAAGTGCCGCAGCAATAATGTAGAAAATAAGAGGATGGTTTTTTAATGCTTTACGAAACAGAAAAAGAAAAATTACAGCTGTTAAAACAGATATAATAAACAGCATTACTTATTCTTTCTCCTTGAAGTGATCACAGCTGCAGCACCTGCTAAACCAAGTGAAGCAATTGCTGCAAAGCTGCCTCTTGTATCACCTGTCTTAGGAGTTGAACTTACATTCTGTGCAGTCTGCTTAGCTGTTGTTGTGCTGCCGGATTTCGAAGTGGTTGTAACAGATGCAGCATCAGTAACTGCAGCAGCTGTTGTTACTTCGGCAGCCTTTGTATCAATAACAAATTCAAGTGACTTTTCATATCCGGCTGCTTCGACTTTTACGCTGTACTTGTCGCTTCCTTCGAATACTTTCGTATCTCTTGAAGCAGCATCCATATCAATTGTGCCGTCTTCCTTAATGATCTTTACAGCACCGCGTCCTGAAGCGTTGTAAGCTTTCTCGTTTACTGTAATTTTTGAGACCTTGCTCATAAAATCAGCATAATCTGCTACAGAGGCATCAGCAGCCTTTACTATAGCGCCGCTTTCATAAGCAGCAGGCATTTTATCAGTTGTAAGTGTGAATGTTCCGGTAACTGATGCGTACTTACCGTTTTTGTCTTCTATTGTAAGAGTGTAGTTACCCGGCTTGCCGTTTCTGAAATTAAGAGTATTGCCTTCCACTGAAACATTAAGATCGCCCGCTGAATAAACAGGAGAAAAGTCAGCCGGAATACCTTCTGTTTTAAAAGTTGTTTTGCCTGAATCGGCAGCTGCATTTTCCACTGTTACCTGAGCCTCAAATCTTACAGGGACGTAAAGTGAAGTTTCAGCAGTATAGTAACCGTTCTTTGTGATGTATGTTACCTCGCTGATAGTAGCTCCCATAAGATCCTTAAAATTTTCATAGCTTAATGCATTGCCGTGAGGTTCAGTCTTTTTAACGCCTGATGACCATGCAAGTTCGCCGCGCCAGATGTTTTCAAGATGACGCATACCATAAGTTTTTCCGTCAGTTGTCTTAATTAAAGCACCGCAGATCGCACCCATATCCTTTGGCATGTCTGCAACTTTTACAAGATAATCGCCCCATGCAGTGTTAGCAGTAATAGTAGCTTCACCTGTAAGCTTTTCAGGAGTGCTGTCCTTTACTTCTGAGAAAGAAATCACACCGTTATCTACAGAAACTACCTTGTAGGCAGCCGGTACATCACTTGTTTCTGTAAAGTTCATTTTTCCTGACACAGCAGAAAGATCATCCTTCTTAACAGCTACCGGATAAGTAACACCAAGGATCTTACCGCCTTCGCCTTCAGCATTTGCTTCGTTGAAAGTACCTTCAACAAGCTTGCCTTCTTCATTCATCTTCCACTTGCCTGAAGTTGCAGATGAAACAGCGTCTACGTCATATGCGTTCGGACTGTTTTTGAATTCGCCCTTATAAAAATCTGCATAAGGAATATTCATTGTTCCGTATACATAATCTCCTGCTTCTGCAGCAGATGCTGAGAACGGAACAGAACTTAAGCAGATCGCTGCACACGCAGCACAGATAAGTGACTTTCTTTTATTCATAATAAAGCACTCCTTTGGAAAATAAAAAGTATTACTATGCAGATCGGCAAACTATGTTTGATGTCTGCATAAGCCTTCTGATTAAACAACATCGCTGTTTAATTATTACGATATGTTAGCTCTAACTAACCAATACCGCAAATAAAAAGTGATGGCAGATATAAATATGATCTGTCATCACAAAAATGAATGACTCTTGGTTACCTCAAAGTAACCATAGAGTATGATATCATAAATTAAATACGTTGTCAAGAGGATTTTTATAATTTTTCAAAATTATTTTTGCTTTTTCTCCTCCAACGCAGTCATGGACTTCATACATATCAGAAGTGTCGATGAATTGTGCAGGAATGCTGATGTCGCCGGTGCAAGGAATCCAAAGATACCTCCGGCTAACAGTGCCGTGTTGAACGTTATTATAAAGTGATAACTGTCACTTATACGCTTCATCAGTTTTTCACTGAGTCTTCGTACAGTTACGAGTTCATTCAGGTCAGAATGCCTTATGGTAATATCTGCAGTTTCCTGAGCTATTTCTGATGCGTCGTTCATCGCTACGGAAACATTTGCAGCAGCAAGCGCAGGTGCATCATTGATGCCGTCGCCGACCATTATTACACGGCGGCCCTCAGCCTTAAGTTTTTCGATCTCTGCAAACTTTTCTTCAGGAAGAACCTCTGCTATAACATCAGTGATCTCAAGTGTTTCAGCTATGTTTTCAGCTATTCTGCGGCTGTCACCGGTAAGCATTACTATTCTTTCAATTCCGGCATTCTTCAGATTTTTTACTACCTCAGCTGCATTTTCACGCGGTGGATCATTTATCACGAGAATTCCGGCAAGCTTACCACCTATCGCAAGATAGATAAGTGAACCCTTGTCAGATGCTTTTTCAATTGCTTTAGACTGTGCAGCAGAAAATTCCACATGCTCATCTTCCTCGACAAAATGCCTGCTTCCGATTATCGCACGCTTTCCGCGGTACTGCGTTGCCACTCCGTGAGCAACAATATACTCAACTTCAGCATGCTCTTCCTCATGAATAAGATTTCTTTCCGCTGCCCCGTTGACAATAGCTCTTGCAACACTGTGCGGATAGTGCTCCTCAAGGCAGGCGGCAATACGAAGGACTTCTGTTTTATTATACGGCCTGAACGCGATAACTTCAGCAAGTTCAGGCTTTGCATTGGTAAGTGTGCCTGTTTTGTCGAAAACTATAGTATCCGCCGCAGCAAATTCTTCAAGATATTTACCGCCCTTTACTGTTATGCCGCGGTCCGCAGCTTCCTTTATTGCAGAAATGACCGCAATTGGTGCTGAAAGTTTTATGGCACATGAGTAATCGACCATCAGTACTGAAACTGCCTTGGTAACATTGCCTGTAAACAGATAAACAAGTCCGAAAGCTATAAAACTGAACGGAACCACACTGTCAGCAAGCCTTTCGGCACGGCTCTGTACTCCGGCTTTCAGATTCTCTGATTCGTCTATAAGTGCAACGATCCTGTTTATGCGGCTGTCTGAAGAAAGATTTCTTACTCTGACAGCAACAGATCCTTCCTCCACAAGAGTTCCGGCAAATACTGAACTTCCCTTTTTCTTGTGCACCGGCAGACTTTCACCTGTCATTGTTGCTTCGTTTATATATGCCTCACCGTCAACGACCTCACCGTCAGCATAGATCATGCTTCCGGCACGTATTCTTACTACGTCATCGGTTTTAAGTTCAGCCATTGTTATCTTTACGTCGGTATCGCCCTGAACCAGCCATACTTCATCAGTATTTACAATAAGGCTTTCCCTTAATACCGCTTTTGTCCTGGCGTGAGTATATTCCTCCATAATAGACGAAAGATTCAGCAGGAACATTATTGTTCCGGCAGTTGAATAGTTTTTCTGGATAAGGCATGTTCCGATGGACGCACCGTCAAGCACTTCAACTGTCATGCCGCTGTTAAACAGGGCTGCGATCCCTTTACAGACATATCCTATGCCTTTGATAAAAGTCATGATTCTGCGTACAGGATCAGGGAGAATGGCACGGGTAACAAAGCGCCTGAGGACTGTTAGTATGATCCTGTCAGAAAAATCGCTGTCTATCTGCTTTATCTGGAATTCACCGGATGTTTCTTCGGTAAGATCTTCTTTTTTTATGTTTCTGACTACTGAAACAACATCGTCTCTGTGGCCTTCAGCATAGTAAACAAGGATGCTTCCGTTCGCACTGTGTACTTCTGCGTCATTTACAAAATCACAGTTTTTCAGAATCAGAAAAACAGCGGTTTCCTTTTCGCGTTCAAAAGCGTATTCGCCGCACCTGAAGCGTATTCTGCCGGGCTTGTCATATACGATCTTAAACTTCATGACTCTTACGCTTCTTCTGCTTCACTTTCAGCCTTAAGCTTTGCATCGTAGCAGATGTCTTCGGCTTCATCCTTCATGTTCTGTAAAGCACACTTTGCATCGTCACGGATCTTCATGCCCTTTGCGATGCTGTTTACTGCAGCCTTTCTTGTACAGTCAGCCTTTATGATCTTTCCGCCTACTACAACGGCAGCAGCGCCTGCAAGCATGTACATAAATTTTTCGTTCTTGAATAATTTGTTCATAATTATTCTCTCCTTATATATATTTTATAGTCAGGTATGCAGGGACTAATTCAATTAACAGGCGATCTGAATGCAAATGTCTATAATCTGATTAGCCTTTGTTAACCTTTATTAATAATAGCACTTTTTCTTCATATTGTCAACAGATAGCGTATTGACATAAATATATTTAAGTGGTATAATGCTATTCGGTTAGTTTATGATAACCGTGGTTACTCTACGCATACTTCGAATTAACAAGATTCTTATTTCCCGGAGGTAACGCAATGAAACTCAAAGAACTCAAAGAAAATTCCGAGGCTGTCGTAACAAGCCTCGACGGAGACCCGAGATTTATCGGAAGAATAACATCAATAGGTCTTACGCCCGGTTCCCGTCTGAGTGTTATAAAAAATGACAGGAACAGACCCGTACTTATCTATGCACGCGATACAATGATTGCTCTTAACAGAAAAGAATGTGAAGGTATCGAAGTATCGGAGGTGAGAGCATGAGTGCAGCAACAATAGCTCTTCTCGGTCAGCCTAATTCAGGTAAATCAACACTGTTCAACGCTCTTACGGGACTTCATCAGCACGTAGGAAACTGGCCGGGTAAAACCGTTGAAAAGAAAGAAGGTACTTTCACACACAACGGAAAATCATACAGCATAGCCGATCTGCCGGGCTCCTACAGTATGTCAGCAAACTCAGACGAAGAAGTTATCACCCGCGATTTCATTGCCTCCGGAAAAGCTGATGTAGTATGTATTCTGGCAGACAGTTCCCAGCTTGAAAGAAGTCTTTTCATGCTCGCGGATTTTGCCGGCATGGATGTTCCGTGTTTTCTTATCCTCAACATGGCTGACGTCGCAAAGGATCAGGGTAAAAACATTAATGTTTCCACCATTGAAAAGAAACTCGGCATTCCTGTTGCACTTATTTCAGCTAACGACAAAAACTCATATGAAAAATTCTATGATGTTTTTGAACGTGCTGTAAAAGAAAAAACAAAACTCAATGTATCCGCTCTCGAAAAGGAATATGAATCACTCAACGGATACGACGAAATAAAAAACAGTCTTGAAGATAACACTATCGAGGGCTATTCTCCGATGTGGCTCACTGTCAAGACTCTTGAAAATGATAAGGTAATAACGGCAAAACTCCGTGAAAAGCTTTCAAACGAAAATTTTAACAGAATATCCCGATACAGCGACTCCAAAGGTGCCATAGCAGCCGGTGAAAGCAAATTCAGATGGATCGATGACATTCTGAAGGATGCTGTGAATAAAACGAAAACCAGAGCGACTATCGGAAAGCTCGACCGTATATACACTCACCGCTTCTGGGGAAAACCTGCTGTTGTACTCACCGTTATTCTTGGCCTTGTCGGCTCTTTCATTCCGGCACTTCCGGTAATGGGGCTCGGCTCACTCGTTGACGCGCTTAAAGTTGCAGTTTCAGAAATGCTTGCCGGAGCCGGCTGCCCGGATTTTATAAATCAGATACTCTGCAACGTAATTCTTCAGTCCATGTCATTCGTTATTAAAATGCTTGGATTCGTTTTCGGCGTTACACTTGTTTTCGGACTTCTTGAAGAAGTCGGCGTTATGGCACGTATTTCATATGTATTTGACAATACAATGAGCAAACTTGGACTTCAGGGAAAGTCCGTAATGCCGTTCCTTGTAAGTTTCGGCTGTACAATGGGCGGTGCTGCCGGTTCAAGAGTAATTGACAACTGGGGACAGAAAGTTCTTACAGTTGCTCTTACCTGGGCAGTTCCGTGCGGTGCGACCTGGGCTATTATTCCGATGCTCTCAAGCATATTCTTCGGTTCAGCTGCTCCGGTCGTTATCATCGCAATACTTCTTGTAATGATACTTCACATGTGGATAACAGCTAAAGTATTCGGAAGAAATCTTGTAAAGTCTGAAGACAAATTCGGTATGATAATGGAACTTCCACCGTACCACAAACCAAAATGGGGTGCTCTTTTCAGATATGTTTTCGGACGTACAAAAGATACGTTCTTCCGTGTAACGAAGGTTGTTCTTCTTGTGTGCGGTATATTCTGGCTGTTAAGCTACAGCGGCAGCAATTCATACGATTCAACTCTGCTGTATAAATTAGGTATCGCTATTGAACCGTTCACTAAGCTTCTGGGTATGCCGTGGCAGCTCTTCATTGCATTTGTTGCTTCTTCTGTCGGCAAGGAAGGCGCAATTGGTGTAATCAGCGCTCTCTATTCCGGAACTTCCTATGCACAGGGCTTTAATGAAGCGATGAGCGGAAGTGCAGTTGCTGCAAACCTTAATGAGCTCCTTCTCGCTAATGTATCACGTCCTGAAGCTCTTGCATTTATTTTCGCCATTACATTCAACATGCCGTGTATCGTTGCTCTTGCCGCTACCTATCAGGAGATCCATTCAGTCAAATGGACCGCTAAGATCGCTGCGTACTACACGTTAAGTGCTCTGCTTATCGGATTTATAGCATACCATGTCGGTTTACTCATCTGGTGACAGCCATGGAAAAACTTCTTGAACTTTTAAAAGACGGCCGTTCACGGACACTGGAAATGCTTGCAGATGAACTCGGCACAGATACAGCCAATGTCAGCAGAATGCTTTCCTACCTTGAAAACATCGGCATGATCAGAAAAGTCTCTCTTTCTGCACACACATGTAACTGCGGAGGCGGATCAAAATGCAGTGCAGCCGAATGCAAAGGCTGCATGCCTCAGAACGCCGCTCAGAACATGGGTGAAATGTGGGAAGTTGTCAGATAATCAAACAAGCGTCCTCCTAATACAAATCAGCTTATCCGGATCACGGTTTTTCGTGAACAGATAAGCTGATTTTTTCATATACCGGCATCTTCCTTATGCATTGAAAAAAACACTTGACTAGCATATTTATATTTGATAAAATATAGTTGTAAAAGATATTTACGCTTAATCAGTGTTTCCTGATATATATGAGGTGATAAAATGCAGAAAGATTTTGATCTACAGGACTATCTTACTAGAGGCGTAGAGCGTATTGTCACAGAAGCAGTAAAAGCAACACTTAAAAATCCGAAGGAAAGTGCATTCATGATGAAGTTTGCAAAAGCAAGCCGTAATGCATCTTCAAAGCGAAAAAAAGCAGAGGAAAACGGTGAGCATATTCCTCCGTTTCTGATCGCAAGTATAACAAGCAAATGCAACCTGCACTGTGCCGGATGTTATTCCCGGTGCAATCATGCTACTGTCGATTCCGAACCGGTAAAGCAGCTTACCTCTGAAGAATGGCTGAAAATATTTAATGAAGCAGATAAAATGGGGATCAGTTTCATACTTCTCGCAGGCGGCGAGCCGATGCTCAGACGTGATCTCATTGAAGCGGCCGGAACAAAGAAAAACATCCTCTTCCCTGTCTTTACAAACGGTACGTACATAGACGAAAACTATTTCACCCTCTTTGACACCTGCCGCAATCTTATGCCGGTAATGAGTATCGAAGGAAACCGTGAAATCACTGATAAACGCCGCGGAAAAGGCATCTACGACCTGCTTGTAAGGAACATGGAGGAATTTAAAAAACGCGGTCTTATTTTCGGTGCCTCTGTAACTGTAACAAAAAATAACTACAAGGAAGTTACATCTCAGAGTTTCCTTGACAGTCTGGCATACCGCGGATGCAAGGCAGTTATTTTCGTCGAATACGTTCCTGTGTCTGATGAAAGCTCAGATCTTGCACCGACAAACGAAGAACGCGAATACCTGGCAGAAAGGATCCTTCATCTGCGGAACGATCATCCTGAAATGGTCTACATCTCATTTCCTGGGGACGAAAAATCATCCGGCGGATGTGTCGCAGCCGGCAGAGGGTTCTTCCACATCAATTCACACGGAGGAGCTGAACCATGCCCGTTCTCCCCTTACTCAGACATCAATGTACGGAACACTTCTCTGAATGAAGCCCTTCACTCGCCACTGTTTACTGAACTTCAGAGCGGAGATCTTCTTTCAGGAGATCATAACGGCGGTTGTGTCCTGTTTGAAAAGAAAAATGAAGTGGAAGCATTGTTAAACCCCAAAGCGGTATAATACAGAAAATCGCCTCACGGATCAGATTCCGTGAGGCGATTTTTAGGAAAACGCTGATTTATTCATAAATCAGCGTGGGCCTCCGGGGCGAAGCCCCACAAATCCCACCTTTGGAAATCCGGCGAAGCCGGATTTCCGATTTAATCAGTGTTTCCTTAAATGATAATATGTAGTTTAAAAATCATCTCGGCTTTACTTCAGCTCTGCTGAAATTTCGTCAAGTGTTTTTGTTCCGTTTATGAATGTGTAATCGCCCTTCTGGAATTCAGCAAATTCCTCAGCGGTTATTTCTTTATCACCCATAAAGAAACGTCCGTCGCCTGTATATGTATCAGCTTCGTCTTCATCCACTTCATGATTTCCGTTCTTGTCATTGAAATAATCAGCTTCAATAGTTCTGAACGTTTTAAGTTCGTGGTTTTCATCTATCTTCATGTATGTTTCGTAACGGATCATGCCTGCATGGTCTGCATTTGAATTATGAACGCAGTTCTGTCCCGGTATAAAATCATAGCCGGCATTACCCATAGCACCGTATGGCCAGTGATCCATCAGAGTATATACTTTTCCGTCAGCGTATGTAAAGAGTGAAGCCCAGTATCCGTCATTTCCTGCAGCAAGTTCCGGAATATCATCCCCGTCTATATCAACAAGTGAAAACTTCACACCGTCTCCGTCTGATTCTGCAAGAGATTTGCATGTTTCAAGGTAAGCTGCCTTATAGCCGTCATCTGATGATGATTCAGTTTCAGTTTTCGCAGCTTCAGCTGTAGTTTCTGCCGTAGTTGTTTCTTCGGCTGTTGTCACTGCTTCTGTAGAAGCTTCAGTAACAGCACTTGTTTCTGACTGTACCGTTTCCGCTTCAGTTACTTCGGCATCAGTTGTTTCCTCTGTTACCTTTTCAGTAACATCACCCGAACTGATGTTTGTGTTCTCATTTACCGGTCCGCATGATGCAAGAGCAAGTGATGCAATAAGTGCAGAAACCAGAATAGCGATTTTGTTTTTTGACATTGTTAATTCCTCCGTTTGTTCTTTATTTATAAACAACATTATTTTACCACATCAATTAATCTGTTTCAAGACTGATTTTCCACCTAATATTCGCTCTTTTTCTCTTCTTTTTTGTTGTTTATTCTGCCTGTACTGAATAAATATCATTCAAAGGGACTATACAGTCAGCAAATATAGCAGCTGCCAGCACAAAAAAGCGGAGCCGAAGCTCCGCTTTATAATAGCACGCCGAAGGCGTACATTTTTATTTGTTGTTCAGGACATCAGCATCATAGAGTTTTACAAATTTCATACCCTTTCCTGCATCTTCCTTATCGTCTTTCCAGATAAGATTGTCACCGGATAATTCAAATACAGCGCTTCCGTCAGCATATAAGGTATCAGTCTTAGGGGTTTCTGACATGTAATCTACTGTTAATGTTTTTATTCCCTGCTTGTCACATCTCAGAACGCCTGCGTCATAAATCAGAGGATAATCCCAGGTGAAAATTCCACCGGCAGCATCCTTTTCTTCAACCACGGCATGAAAAATTCCTTCACCTTTATAATCGATTATGAGACCTGTTTTTTCACACTCCCATGATCCGGCAAGAACTTCTTCGATTCCACGTCCGTCAGATGCAGCGCCATCTGGTCCGAGAACCTTTATGTAGTGTATTTTTTCGTCACCTCCGGCATACGTGTACATGTCGTCTGACTTTGTCTTGTCTTCAAGTGTAAAAGTTACGAAAGATGCGCCGTCTGCTCTGTATAAAACATAGGAGTCTTTTTCCTTCACGATATTTCCTGAAGCCTCAACATTTCCGTCGGCAAAGTAAGCTGTATACTTTCCGGTTGCAGAAATTTTAACGTAAGCTGAACTTGTATCTCCGCCTTTGTACCATACTCCTGCTATATCTGAAAGATCAACCTCAGGAGCTCCGGTCATTGTCCTTTCGACCGGATAGACAGGATTTGAAAGAGACAGCGAGCCGTCTTTTCCGCTCTGTCCCAACAGATAGAAGTGTTTTATACCGAATTTATCGATAAATGAAACGCCCGTATTCGGAATATCGCCCGGATAACTGATACCGGCAGCCAGTGACTGTCCTTTTTTCAGTTCCTTGCATGTACATATCGGTTTGATCATCCATTTTTCATCTGCTAACTCTGCATTATATAATGTCAGATAAGTAATATCGTCATTGGCAGTTAATACTGTATTCTTTTCAAGTCCGCTGAAAAGCTGATACGCTTTATAGTCTTTCAGTCCTTCATTAAAGTACGAAACTGTCACTGGATTAATATTTCTTACCGAAGTCAGACGAGTAAATTGTATTTTCTGCTTAGCGGCACGAAGTTCAGCGTGATCTGCTTCCATATCATAGTCTTTTGCTTCAACAGACTTGCTCTTGTCATTTTCACCGGTTGTGTTGGAATAGAACACCACTTTGTCGCCTTCAGGTTCAGAGAATACATATGAGATGACCTTATGATCAAGAGAAGAATGTTCGAACTTGTATTTTTCTGTAGTCGTATATGCTGCACCGCTCGATGCGATATTGACCAGTACGTCTGAAGAAATCAGAAAGTTCTGATTTCTGTCCCACGATTCAAGTACTTCCACAAGTTTACCGAGTCGAACATCATAGGAATAAACTACGCCAAGTTCTGTACCTGTGTTAGTATCCTTATCCGTAATATCACTTATGATAAGTTCAGGTACACTATCATCATTAAGATCCTTAAATGCATAACCGACATTTTTAAAAGCCGCTTCCTTATTGCCACTGAGTCTCGGTCCGTACCAGTTTGCGCCGAATCCTTCCGGAATATTGCCGTCCTGCATGGTAAACATATCGTAGTAGCGATCAAGTATCTCAGAATACGGCTCTACATATGGATCCGGATACGTTACACTCAGATCATCTTCATTCACCTTTGCCGGTATTGCCGTTGCTGCCGGAGCCGTTACCGCTGGTGTTTCTGTTACTGCTGGTGTTGTCTGATTTGCACCGGTCATTTCACCGATAAGTGCTGTCTTGACTACGTTAAGATCCATGATATTGATCACTCCGTCGCCGTTTACATCACAGTTGTAAACCGAGTGTGCATCGACTGCTCCATCGAATGCATTTGTTACTGATAACACGAACGCCGCAGTCAATAAAGATGATACCGCTGCTGTTACTGCTGTTTTTTTCATTTTTATTCCTCCTTTTTCAGAAGCCGTTTTAAAAGCTTCATTTATATTTTAACACATTACAATAAGTTATGCATCGTACAAAAGGGAACTTTGAATATAAAAAAATCAAGCAGAACATAGCGCATAATATGCAATTTGAACAACAGACTCATTTTCGTACAGCTAAAAAATAAATCGGAGCCGGGGCTCCGATTTTATAATAGCACGCCGAAGGCGTACATTTTCATAAACGGTGCAAGTGAAGATACCTCTGTCATGAAGTATCTGCCTGTTCTCTTGCCATATAAATTACTTACTGAATACCAACGACTTTGTATCCGATATTTTCGATTGCCTTCACCAGAACTTCATCGGCTACTTCTTTTTCGTACTTTACAACAGCCTCTCTCTTGATGAGATCGAGCTTTGCTGATACTCCGTCGATCCCGTTGATAGCACGCTTCACACGGTTGGCACAGCTCTGACAGTGCATACCATCGATCCTGAACACTTTTTTATTTATAACCGGGCCTGACAGCTTTTTATCCGGTTCTTTTATGGTTTTTGCGCCGCCGCAGCAAGCGCCTTCCCCTTTTAAATGTTTAACTGTACCTTTCAATGCAAAAAACAGAACAACGGCCAGTACAGCAATAATAATTATATTTTCCATATACGTCCTCTTCTTGTTTCAGTTTTCGTTAGTTAGCACTAACTATTGATTTAAAAATAAACTGGATTAACTATTATAAAGCGTTCCCGGAAAAGATCGCGATAATTCCAGCATCCTATATATCTATTCCAAATTATAACACATAGATTACCGATTGTCAAGAATATATATATCTTCTCGGATTAGCGACGAGTAATTGCAAATTCTACTTGACAATTTTATTTTATGCTAGCCTTAGTGCAAAAATAATATGATTAGCCTTAGTTTAGCTAATCATATTATCCCTGAGTGATTTAACACTCAGTTTAAAGCCCATTCCTGCCCTTCGGCCTGAGCTTTTACCATTCCGGCGAAAATACCGTTTTTCTTCATAAGTTCATCAGGTCTGCCTGATTCCTTAACAACTCCGTCCGACAGAACAACGATCTTATCCGCTCCTGATACGGTTCTCATTCTGTGAGCAATGATAAGAACTGTTTTATCTTTTATAAGACGTGAAAGAGCTGTCTGGATCGCAGTTTCATTTTCAACGTCAAGACTGGCTGAAGCTTCGTCGAGAAGAATTACCGGAGCATTCTTTAAGAAAGCTCTTGCGATTGAAATTCTCTGACGTTCACCGCCTGAAAGTTCACTGCCGTTCTCACCTATCAGCGTATTGTAGCCTTCAGGAAGACGACTTACGAATTCATCACAGTTTGCAAGTTTTGCTGCTTCAATGACTTCTTCATCGGAAGCATCTTTTCTTCCTATACGTATATTATCCATAACGCTCTGATTGAACAGCGTAACATCCTGAAATACGATGGAGAATGCTGAGAACAGTGTTTCCGGATCAGCTTTTGAAACATCCATTCCGCCGAGAGTAATTTTTCCTCCCGTAACATCCCAGAATCTTGCAGCAAGTCTTGAAACAGTAGTCTTTCCTCCGCCTGAAGGCCCGATAAGAGCTGTTACCTCACCCTGTTTTGCGGTAAATGTAACATCTTTAAGAACTGATGTATCATCATTATAGGCGAAAGAAACGTGATCGAAAGCTATGTCGTAGCCGTCATTTGTCATCTTTTCAGATCCGGTCTGAATATCGTGTGAAAGCACTTCATCCAGACGCTCGCACTGTATTGCAGTTGCAATGATCGCAGCAAAATTCGTAAGTGTTATCTGCATAGGATCATAGAGCCTTGACACGAGCATAAGGAACATGAAGAATGTCAGAAGATCTGTTTCGCCTTTTACAAGCAATGCACCTCCGGTAAGTGCAGTCGTTGCAATGCCAAGTTTCAGGATTATTGCAGCTGAATTTACGCATATGGCAAGCTTGAGTTCAGTAAACAGAGCCTGTTTTTCTACGTTCTTTATTTTTACATCAAGACCGTCCATGTAGTTTTCCTGTGCATTAGCTGCACGAAGATCGCGGACTGTTTCGAGGCATTCCTGTATTCCCTCTGTCATTACCATTTTTACACGGTTATTCTTTCTGACAGCGGTCTTCTGGTACTCTGCTGAGAACCATACGAGAAAGAATGCAACAGGTATTACCCAGAAACTTGCAAGTACCATACGCCAGTCAAAGAAAATGAAAAGGCTCACTCCCACGAGTGCTGTAGAAATCAGCGCTCCGATGAATTCAGGTATCCAGTGACTTGAAGCAGTTTCGATAACGGCACAGTCTGACATTATGGTTGTAGTAAGATCAGCTATATTTTTCTTTCCGAAATATGAAAGCGGTAACTTTCTTAACTTTTCGGCAAGAGCCGTTCTTCTTACCCCGCTCTCTCTGTAAGTGGAAAGAAAAGTTGCGTTGTACTGAATATAATTCGTAATCGCTATAAACACAATGATCACAAGTGATGCGATTACATAAAACGGGATCCTCGATTTTGTAAGTTCTCCTGCAAGCAGATCCTTTATGAGTGTGTAAAGAATTCCGGCAGGCATCATAAGTGAAATATTGGTTATAGTAACGCTGACACACGCTTTTACCATATCAGATGCACCCTCACGGGAAAGTGCAAAAGTATGCTGCAGTTTCTCTGTAATCTTCATCTTAAGCACCTACCTTCCAGTTTACTGAACGGTTGTATTCATCAAACATCTGTCTGTACAGGCCGTTCTTTTCCATAAGTTCGGAATGTGTACCATGTTCGCAGATACTTCCTTCTTTCAGTACATAAATACAGTCAGAATTAACCACTGTACTCAGTCTGTGTGCGATCATTATAACGGTCTTGCCCTTTGCAAGCTCTGAAAATGCTGCCTGCACCTTTGTTTCATTGTCAGGATCAGCAAACGCTGTCGCTTCATCGAGAATTATTATCGGAGCATTTTTAAGAACCGCTCTGGCAATTGCGATACGCTGACCCTCACCGCCGGAAAGATATGTTCCCTTTTCTCCGATGACGGTATGTATTCCGTCAGGCATTTTTTCAATAATGTCCATGCACTGAGCAGTTTCAAGAGCCTTCATTACCTCTTCCTCGCTTGCACCCGGATTAGAAAGACGGACATTTTCGAGGATGGAAGTCTTTAATAGACGACTGTCCTGAAATACAAATGATACATTTCTCATAAGCTCATCCTGCGGAATGTTTCGTATATCGGCTCCTCCGACCGTTATCTTTCCTTCAGTTACGTCAAAGAATCTTGCAATAAGTTCAGCGGTAGTAGTTTTACCTCCGCCCGAAGGTCCGACTAGGGCGATATGCTCTCCGCTGCCTATCTTTAAGTTAAGATCTTTGACAGCGTACTCAGCCGCATCCTTGTACTTATAGCCTACATTTACAAGTTCAACGGAATTGTCCTTCGGATGTTCTGCTGATGACGTATCTTCCAGTGGTGTGATCTCAAGAATACTGTCCATACGCTTAAGTGCATCAGCAACGATCATTTCCTGCTCACCGGAATAGGCAATCTTGGTAAGAGTAACGGTAAGCAAAGGTGTAACAATTATGTAGTACATCACGTCAAGAATAAGCTCCGGAGTGACACTGCCCTTTGAAAGAGCATACGCTCCGGCAACGAGAAACGCAAAAACCGCATTAATCGAAGTCATGAACATCGTCATTGGAAAACGCAGCATCAGAGTGTAATCAGTCGCCCATTTACCGAAACCGTCTATAGCTTCCTTGAAACGACGGAACGAAAATACCGACTGACCGAACACCTTTACAACAGGGATTCCGCGGACATATTCGGTGGCCTCGCTGCTCATAGTATCAAGAGCATTCTGATATTCTGCCATCTTCTCCTTCATATCATTGCCCATCATGCTCATCATGAATGCAAATCCAATAACTGCCGGTATGAGACAAATAAGTCCGAGTTTCCAGTTAAATGCAGCAAGAAGAATAAGCAGTCCGACCGGAGTTGCAGCAGCAACAGCTTTATCCGGAAGATTGTGTGCTATAAAAGTTTCCGTAGCGGCAGTTGATTCATTAACCGTTCTGCGTATTTTTCCTGTTCCGTCCTCATCAAACACACCAAGAGGCAGTGTAATGATGCGGCGCATAAGTCTGCTTCGCATATTAGCCTGAACACGAAATGCAGCTATATGCGTACAGAACAGTGCGGCAATATAGACAAGCAGAGCACCTACTGTTATAAAAACAGCCTGCCAGGCTATCTTTGATATCTCGGAAAGATCTTCACCTTTTACAGCAACGCGGATTATCTTCCACAGGTCATAAAACGGTACAAGTCCCATAAACGCACTGACCGCCGCAAGCACACGTCCGATCGTAATAAGATGCCGGTGTCCGCCCGCATACTCGTTCAGTATTTTCATGATTTTCGGATTGTTTTCGGTTTTCATTAACAAGCCTCCATATATAAATAATTATTTGGGTAAACACAGATTAAACCGGAAATCCGGCTTTGTCGGATTTCCGGAATGAGGATTTCGGTGCTTCTCCCCGGACAATGCAGGATTATTTATGATTAAATCATTAAACTCCGTATCAAAACAAACTGCATATCCATGCTGCAATTGCGGAAGCAGCCGGAAAAATTACAAACAGCTTTAATAACTGACTTTTAATGTTATACCCGTATTTTCTGCCGGTGTACACGCTTTCAACCTCAGGAAAATAGAACTGGAAAAACCTGAATCTGCAAAGCAGAAACCAGTCAAAGCAGATCATATCGTAAAGTTTGTAAACAGTAAATATGGTAACGAACCTCAGAAAAAACTGCCTGAAAGTAAAATCGCTTCTGAAGCCGTCCCATATCGATATGACACCTACACCTGCTATCATCAGGAAACTGAAAAGCATAAGTGTCCATCCTACCCTCCTGGCACCGTAAAACAGTTCTTTTGTTCGTGGTTTCAGGAGTGCCTGCGCCTCTTTAGGAGCAGATGAAAAGAATTTTTCATTCTGAATAAACGCTACAGCTGACAACAGCATCAGAGATATAGCTGCGCAGAATACAATTGAAAGAAATACCGTAAGAAGCATACTCGTTCACCTCTTATTCCATACCTTTAAGAACTTCAACCATATCTATCTTCTTAATTCTGCGTGAGAACAGGAAACTTACAAGAACAGATACAGTCATAACAAACGCTGCTGAGATAATATATGTAGACGGGGCTAAATAACACGGCCAGTCAACTGCATCACCGTTAGAGTCCATCATAGCCTGCAGCGGTACACGTCCGAGAGGGAGTCCGCAGATACAGCCTATAATCGATAACCACAGGTTCTGTGTAGATAGCAGTTTACGGATCGCACCGCTCTTGAAGCCAAGCACTTTAAGAGTTGCGAATTCCTTTTCTCGTTCATTGAATGAAAGATTTCCTGAATTATAGAGAACTATAACTATCAGAAGAACTGAGAATAACACCATGAAGTACACAAGAAGATTCATTATCTCCATCATCTTGTCAAAAGCTTCTATCAGGTCTGTCATACTGTGTACAGCGGAAACGCACTTATTATCAGCTGCTTTTTCGCAGTTATCTTCTGATACCATCATAACTGGTCTGAATGTCATTCCTGCCTTTTCATAGTCCTCACGCATCATGGTGATACCTGTTATATTCGGGTGACGTGAGATAAGGCCGATCTTACTTTCATTCCACTTATCGCCAGTCGCAGTTTTCCAGTACACGTTATCTCCCTCAGAAAGCCCAAGTTTTCTTGCCTGTTTCATAGTAAGCGCAACAGTACCTCTTGGAATAGGCTTTGTATTGAGTTCTGTATCAGATACGCAGTACAGCTGTTCTCCCTCAGTAACTGCAAGTTTACAGCTTATAATACCATCGGAAGTCGGATGATCTTTCGCTGCAATTGATACAGCTTCCATAGCGACAAGTTCGCCGTCATTTTCTTCTTTTAATTCTTCCGCCTGTTCGATAGTGCAGCTGTCGTTCAGAATCACCTGATACTCATAATTCTGTATATCATGGAAATACCATTCACGTACATAATCGACTGTATCATAGGCACCAAGTCCGAGTTCCATTATCATCATGCCCATACAGGTACCGAAAACACCCATGAAAGCTCGCATTTTTGAACGGGAAATATCTCTGAGATTGTATCTTGCATTAAAATTCAGTTTGTCCCAGAAAGGAAGTTTCTCAAAAACACACGGTTTTGCGGATTTTGCTGCTGCAGGTCTGAGTGCTTCTGACGGATGGATCTTAAGTATCTGACTGCAGCTGAAATATGATGTTCCTGTGCATATCAGAACGAGAACAGCTGCAACAATTATGCTCTTGTAACTGAATCCCGGCTGCCAGTCTGGAAGAGTATAGAACTGGCTGAACATATTTACCATTAGTCTGCCGAACGTATATATTCCGAGAATAATACCAAGTGCGCAGCCTGTTGCTGAAAGTACAAAACTGTAACTGAGATAATGGAACATTATCTTACGCTTTTTCATTCCGAGCGCGTTAAGTGTACCTATCTGCGTTCTCTGCTGTGTTATCATTCGTTTCATGGTCGTAATGATAACAAGAAGTGCGATAGCAACGAATACGAAGGAGAAGATATATGAAAAGCTGTCGTGCTGTGCAAGTTCATCTGAAAGCTGATACCAGCCTCTGATACTGTTTCTGTCAGCGAGAAAAGCGTAATTATCATCGAGAGCCTTTGCAATATCATCTTCATACTTAAGTGATTTTCCGTCACAGGTGAATATTATCTCGTTATTTATGCGCATTTCCTCAGGCAGGACTTTCTGAGACATATAAGCGAAACCAATGTTATGAAAGTCGGTATCTGTATCAGTCGAAGCACACGCAAATTCATATTCAGGTGTAACAACAAGACCCTTTACTTTCTTTTCAATGTCAAAACCCATTACGTGAACAGTGAATTTGTCGCCGACTTTAATCCCCCATGTTTCTGCAAATCTGCTGAACAGCCACAAACCGTCTTCGTCATTTGCATCGAAGTCTGCACCTTCTGTAGTGCGAGGGATCGTCACAACTTTATCATTCTGAAAATAGCAGTAAATTTCTGCCGTGTTGTACTTTTCATCGGCCTTTCCGAGCACCTCAGTACGTCGCTGTGCGTCCTTAATACCGCTTATATCTTCAATTTTTTCTGCCTGTTCTTCGCTGAAATCAGATCCGTATATCCAGCCGTCAGCAAAATTCGAACTGCTTTCGAAATCACTTCTTGCTTTGTTGCCGCCAATTACATTTGCCTGAAATCCGGTATAGCACCACATAGCTATCAGTGAAAGCAGCATGATCGAAAAGAACTGTGCAAAGTTCGCCTTTATGTCACGAAGCATTTTTCTTCTGAGCATTGCTGTCACCTCACCATTCTATATCATTTACGGACAGCGGATTCTCATTTGTCTTTATTGACTTTATCTTTCCGTTTCTCATGTGAATGATACGGTTCGCACACTTCGCAATATCTGCATTATGCGTAACAAGAATAACGGTGTTCCCGTGCTCTGTTGACAGCTTTTGCAGCAAATCAATAACCAGTTTACCTGTTTCAGAATCAAGCGCACCAGTAGGTTCATCACCGAGGATTATCTTAGGATTCTTTGCAAGAGCTCGTGCAATTGATACTCTCTGCTGCTGACCGCCTGACATCTGAGTCGGGAATTTATTCTTCTGGTCTGCAAGGCCAACTCGTTCAAGCATCTCATCCGGACTGAGAGCAGATTTCTTTATATCCTTTACAAGAGCGACGTTTTCATATGCCGTAAGTCCCGGAAGCAGGTTGTAGAACTGAAAAATAAAACCGATAGTATCTGCACGGTACTCAGAAAGCTGTTTGTCGTTATACGAGGATATTTCCTTACCGTCAACAAAAACCTTACCTTCTGTAGGAACATCCATCCCCCCAAGCATGTTAAGTACAGTAGACTTTCCGGCACCTGACTGCCCGAGGATGACCACGAACTCGCCTTCTTCAATGGTAAAGCTAACATGGTCTACTGCGACCTGTTTTCCCTCGCCCTTTCCGTAGATTTTCACTACATCCTTAAATTCAACTGTTGCTGCCATTTTGTTTCCTCCCATTTTCTTTTTTAAGACAATCTTATTTTTTAACTTTCACCCTGGATTATTTTTTATTGCCGAGTTTCTCATCTCTCTTTCTTTTCATACATAAGATCATATTTCATCAATTTTTTCTTTTGATAATGAAGTTACCTTTTTCATTTATTCTCACTTCTTTCCGACAAGCAGTGATGAACCGCTTAATCCGAGTATTTTAGCTTCTCCCTTTGACATAAACATACCGTTTGTTGTATCTATCAGCTCAACAGCTTCATAGCCCTCGTCATACAGTTCATCGACAAACTGCTGCATATTACCATAGCGTGAAGGTGACATAATATCATGGATAGCGAAGGTTCCGCCTTTTTTCAGTACACGAAGGGTTTCACGTAAAAGTGACTGTTTGTTGACGCCTGTAATGTTATGATATACATAATTGCTTGTTACCGCATCAAAATATTCATCAGGGTAATCCAGCTTGCAGGCATCACCCTGATGAAATTCTGTATTAGTTACTCCCTCGGAAGCAGAATTTTCCTCACAAAGTTTCTGACTGAATGAAGCATACTCTTTGCCCCATCTGTCGATGCCGATCATTCTTCCATGAGGATTTCTCTTAGCGCAGGCAATAGTAAGCGCACCGCTTCCGCAACCAACATCAAGTCCGATACCGCCAGCTGGCAGCGTAAAATATTTCGCTGTACCCTCAACGATTGCTTTTGAAAGCTGGCGTTTGCCGTTATATGAGAATTGGTCATGTGCATAAACACTCCACGCAGTCATCGCCCCGAAGACAAGTGTGCCTGCTCCGGCTGTACCAGCAAGTACAGTTTTAAGCGTTGGATTCATATTAGTACAAAGCAAAGCAGCTGTTCCTGCACCTAAAACAGCAGTTCCTGCAGTCAATCCCTTTATCATTCCGTTTGGTACCCAGTTCTTATAATTTGCACTCATTATTATACTCCTTTACCATTCACTTGATTTTTTTCGAATTGTTTTTTCCTCTGTGCAAGTCTCATTGTCACCAGCAAACCGCCAAACATCCATATGTTGCCGATACTTATCCACGCATCGGTCAGGCCGTTTACAATAGCATGGTTTCCTGCAAATTTTAACAACATCGTCACAGCCATACCAACTGCCGTAGAGAATATCCAGCACCATTTCGGATACGGTGTGAATCCTTTTGCAAATGCACTGATCTGAGCAGCACTCATAACAAAGAAGAATATCAGAAACAATATAGTAGCAGGAAGAAGAAAGTATGCAGCGAATTTTACTGCAAGAGCATACGCCGCTTCCGGACTTTCCTGCATCATATGGTTATAGAAAAACACTGTCGAGAGACAAGGCACATGAACACCGCAGGCCGCAAACAGCATATAACCAAACACCCCGCTTCTGAAAACATGAGCATGTTTTTTACTGCCGGCAGCAATCAGCCTGTAGATGCCGAAATAACAAAGTCCTTCCAGCGAAATACCAATCAAACCTAGAAAAGCCGACCAGAAAAGTTGTATATCCGATAAAACAAGATACTGCGACAACTTCATCTCCAGTCCTGTCAGACTTTCATCGTACACGCCATACCCAAGAATCCAGTCGCCAGCAAAAGTCATACAGCCGCCAATCAGTCCAATGATAAACAGCTTACGGATACGGTTCCAGTCGAGACTGTTGCTGATTCCAATGTCATTAAATGTTTTCATTCATTTTTCCTCTTATGACTTTCTTCAGACAACTTTAAACGCATCAGAATATTCTTTTCATCCGCAGACAGTATGAGCATAATTGAAGAAATATCATATAAATCTCCCTCATATTAAAGTAAAGCGGCTATTCCTGCTACAATCAAACCAGTTAGCGGACAAAACATAAATGTCCAGAAGATACCGTGTTCAGGTACAGCAAGCTTACTCCACTTCGACCATTCCCAGCCGAGATGCTCCTTATCTACTCCCTTTATCAGTCCTTTGTCCTTGACGTAGATACGTCCAAGAACATCCAGCAAAACAAAATCGCTTATGCTGACAAAGGTCATTTCAATGTACCCGGTCCAGAACAGATTCCAGAAACCGCTTACACCTGCAAGATGAGCACTGACCGCCATATACAGAAACATCAGCAGATACAGCGGATAAAGAACAAGATGCATAACACGAAGTTCTTTTCTTGTGACATACGGCTTTGCAGATTCTTTAATACTCTTTGGAAACATCATAGCATAGGCCTGTGGTACGACAAAGAAAAACAGTCCAACTACAGCATTAAACAGTATACTAAGGACAATACCATCTAAGATCGTTCTTGACAAATTCATAGCAGCCTCCTATATCTTTATGAATACAAACGCCATCACCAAGCAACAGATAAGCATTATAATACTTTGTTTAAAATTAAATACAGCACTCAATCCACTTGATAATAGAATCTAAAACAAGTTTTGAATTGCCGACATTGCAGTGCGCTCCTGCATTCTGTTTATCAGTCAGTAGCCTAAGTGTCAGCGATCTTGCATTCTGCAGCATATCATATTCTTCATGGAAAAGATACGGCATAATAAAATGATCTTTATTCGCGCCGATGATAAGTACATCCTGATCTATTTTATCTGCAATTCCTTTAAGAGTAAACAATCGAATCTTCTTCACATATTCAGCTGGTGTTTTGGCGTCGTATGCATACATTCCATGCAGAAGATTCCACTTGATTATCTCTTCTTTTTCCATCATTTTTGTATACAGCTTATTCATTGGTCCATCAAGCCCCATACGGAACATGAAATCTATCGTATCACGCAGCGGCTTCGGATGGTCACAGATGAGAACATCAAAGAAATCAGGAAATATCGACCAGCCTACTACACGCTTAATCCGCTTGTCAAATGCCGCTGCACGCGGTGCAAGATATCCGCCTAGAGATGCACCAACGATAGTTACATCATCAAGCTTGAAATAATTCAGTACGGTTTTCGTAGGCTTTTCCCACTTATGCGTGAATTTCATATTCTGCAAACGCAGAACTCCGCCCTGTCCCGGTCCTTCATACAGATAAACATCAAAACCGTTTTCTGCAAGATACAGCATCGGGAAAAATAATTCTTCATAATAACTGTCATTACCGCCATGTAATAGGATTGCTCCTTTGCAGTCGCCCTTAGCTTTCGCCACCATAGCAGGCAGATATCCTCCGCAATATGGTATCTTATGCCGTTCTACAATTCCTTTGTCAAAATAATCACCGTAGTAATCGTAAAACAGTTCACACGCCTCATTATAGCGCTGCTTTTTCTTCGGATCTGTATCATAAATGAAGAATTCAGACATTCTCGTATAAGCGATCTCATTTGCCGTTCTGCCTTCTTTTCTGGCTTTTTCAGCAAGCTTTTCCATTGCCCTTACCCAGCTTGAACTTGTCTTTATACTCTTTGATATCGACGCAACCTCATCAGCATCTCCGCCATCCCACATAATTACACGGTTTAGCTGGAAATTGAAATTAGCATCACTGTTCAGCTCGTATGTACCGGTTTTGAATTCTATTTTCTGCGCTATATCATATTTATTCATTGCAGTCTGCTCCTTATATCAGTTTTTTGGACTAGTATTTCCAATATCGTATACTGCTTCCCATTCATGTTGTACCCAGTCAAGCAGTACTTTTTTCAATTTTTCGCGCTCCTGCGCACACTGTTTCGGATGCTCCTTTTCACTTTTGAAACCAATCCTGAAGAGTGGAGATCCGTTTGTCACCATCGCATGACTTAAATACGGAAAAGCAATATGCTTATGTTTGAAAGGGAAAGAAACATCGGTTAAGTGATGATCCATTATTACGCAGCTTTTATATGACTCCCAGACAACATCATGTTTGGACGAAATAAAAAGAATCGGTCCCTTGATTTTTTCAATCGGAATTATCGTCTCAGGAGTAACGACTTTATTTTTGTTAAAAGTCAAGATATGAAACTCCTTCTCCTTTTTCAGCATTGTTTTGAAATCAAATGTTCTTGATCTGTACGGAGCATACGGCAGTTCCTTACCATGATAGCTCCAGCATGAAGTGCCTGAAGGCGACTTTGTAACTCCATTGATTGTCAGTCCTTCACTGACAAAATATGAAGGTACACGAGCGATCACGCACGAAATATCTGAAAACATGGAAGCTGCGATCAAAGCCATCTCACTGCCTTTTGATGTACCGTCAATGGCTATTTTCTGATACCCCTGATTTTTCAGCCACTTTACTGCTCTTTCTACGTACTCAACAGGTACTCTGTCAAGGTCTTTCTGCGTCTGTTTTGTTTTAAAAAGTCCAAGTGCAAGCGCAGGAACCCCATTCCTGTGATAAAACTCAGCTTCAGTTCTGGTCAGCCTCATTCCGCCGTTTGAACCTGACATAACAATAACAACCTTATCCTTCTGACCGTTCCCGCCGAACAATATTCCTTCAAAGCCTTCATTCTTAACGGTGGTTCTAATCATAAATTCATCACCTCACTGATTAGTTATCACTTTCACCATTCAGCTAATACATTTTCGAGTTTGTTTTTTATATCAATTCGTACATTTTTGCATTCCCTGCGATACTTTCTGCCTTCCAAATGCATCATGGACAATAAAGTCAGACCCGGTATAACTTCAGGTAAAGTCAGGTGAGTTCCCCTTTTATATGTAATAGCGTCTATTGGATACCCGAAACCTTTATCGAGCATTCTTTTTTTCATTCTCTCAGCCGCATTACAAGTGTCCCACTCGGTATCAGGACGGCAACCAATAAATACGACTCTGCCACAGATTTGTTCTACGGGTATAAAACTTTCATCAGGTGGCGTATGACTGAGACTATGTTCAAATACCGCTCTGCCCATAGCTTCACCGTATTGTTCTTTTGCGCTGCGATAAGTCTGCATAAAGCTCTGCTTATCCAGATAATAAGGCTGATACGGTAACTCTTCACCGTTCCATGTATATGCTGAATGACCTGCTGGCCATTCAGAAAATCCCTTGTTGTCAACACCCTCAAATACAAGCTCATATCCGGAAAGAGAAATGACTAACGATAAAACAGGAATTCTCGCTGCTGATGAAAGTGCATATGTCGCACCAAATGAAAGTCCCATAATACCTATTTTTTTATATCCTTTTTTTCGTAACCACTTTGTTGCTGCTTCAACATAATCAAGTGGTATTCTTTCCTGTCCATGAGGCATTCCCTCAGCACCGAATGTAGTGAGTCCGATAACTGCTATGTTGTTTTTGTTGAGCCATTTTGCAAGGTATTTACAGAAAAAACTGGTGCCGCTGTAGACTATCGTCAATATAACAGCCTTATTTCCATCAACGCCATTGTCATAAAAACAACCTTCAAATCCACAATCTATCAGTTTCTGCTTTTCCATTTTATCACCATATTAAGTTCCAGAATATATTATTTCTTATATCCCATAACTAAAAACAGATTATCTTTCTTATTTACTGATATATCAGAAAATCCAGCTGTTTTTAGCATAGTTGCTATCTGCTCTGCGGTGTATCTGGTCATGCATGGAACTTTCTTTTCCCAGTCAACATTTGGATCACCGTAATTATTGATGACTGCAAAGCAACCATCTGTTACAAGTGAACGATATATCTCCTTAAATGCTTTTTCAGGCTTTTTCCAGAAGAAAACCGTCTCAAAAGCGGTGATAAGGTCTATACTGTTATGTTTGAAAGGTAGTTTCTCTGCACTGCCCTTGACAATTTTCACACGCTTGCCAAGATACTCATTATTGACCTTCTGCGCTTTTTTCACGCTTTCATCGGATATATCCAGTCCAATGAATTTTGCTTTTGGACTCATTTCAAGCATTCGCTTGATGTTGTAACCTCCGCCGCAGCCTAAATCTGCGACCTTTCCGTTCTCAGGTATTTTTATCTGCTCCAGCGCCCACTGCGCCATCGGCAAGTGCTCTCTGTCCATGCTGACAAGCATCATTCGGCCAAGAAGTCCTTTCGGATTTCCGAAATTATCTGTAAAGCTCATTTATCTTTCTCCTTTTTCTGAAATATATGATTATCTGTCAATTAGTCATTATAATTTCTTCCTTTAAATCTTGTTATGTAAGTTTAATTCTATCATTTTTATTTATACGTAAAAATAGTTGTATAATCCAAAAAAGCCATGAATTAAAATTGGAATCCATATTGTTTTAGTTTTTTCCTTTATAAACTGAAATATGCAACCGCTTAAAATAAGTCCAAGTAACTGAGATGTAATAAAAAATTTGAAATAATCAGCTGATATGGATTTCCAGCCTGAATAACTAAATAAATGACCAAGGCCGAATAAAAGATTTGGTATGCCATACCTGATAATCGCGTTTTCATTTTTCAGCAGATATGTGAAAACATCTCTGAATAAAAATTCTTCTACAAAAGCTATAAATACAATATAATAAAACAGACACAAAACAGTCCTTGTTTTATTCTCCTGGCTATAAAGACTATAGATCATTGCAACAAGTAAAACCACAGTCAATAAAATAACTGCTGTTCTCTGATATCTACTGTTCACCTTAAAATACATCTCATCCGTAAAACTTTCTTTAAATTCGAATGATAAAAATATTATAATCAAGGCAGATGGCAAAGATATAAGTATATTTTGTAGAAAAAAATGAACGATATTATCTGTACAATTATCCGGAGATATCAGAACTCCAGCTGTTTTCCATTTGTAAATACATGCTACCATGAAAAAATCATTTAATAATGCAATTCCTAAGATTATTAAAAATCTAAAAAATAATGATTTTTCCTGCAATTTATACATCTCAATCACCGTAGCAAATTCACAAGCAATCCGACAACTGCAGACGGTATAAGAGCAAACACCAATCCCGGAAAGAGCATTCCCTTCAGGTGAAACCATTTCTGATGATATTCCTTATCCATATGCTCTGTACCTTCGAGGCGGAATCGCTTCATATTTGCAAAAAGCACCCAGTCGATGAAAAATGTATCAAACGCTCCGATCCATGCCATCATTCCGAACGCAAACAGAAAGCCCTGTTTGAAAGTCGCAGCTCCGGCAAGAAGTGCCATAATAACAAGTATTACTGCAAAGCCTGTCAGTGCGATAGATTTTGTAATGATAACTCTCTTTGATAGTGGTGCAGTCGGGATCCGTTCATGAGTTTTAAAGTATTCCTCCTGAATATCAGGCGGATAGTTTTCTACCTGTATCGTGGTGTTGCCGCCTGTTGTTTTGAAACACATGATCGTAAACAATGCTGCAAAAACAATCATTTCAATGATGATAACAGAAATGTTCATAAGCTGTCATCTTCCTTGTTGTATACTACTGAAGAATTCAGAGTTCCTTTTATTTTCTATCTATATAAATCAAATTTAAACAGTTTTTTAGTTATGTTGTAATTTACAAATGCTAATGCTATACCAATAATAATTACAACCGGAAAAGCCCACGCAGGACTAAGATTCATAAGAGATTCAGCATATCCTACCGGCATCTCCTCTACTGCACATTTATAAGTATAATCACGGTTAAACCATATCTGTCCGTAATATCCGAAAGATGAGAAAGACATGATAACCGCGGCTATCATATTGCTAACTGAGTTATACTTAAACATAAAACGGACAATCTCTGCAAGTACTGCAATGATAACTACAGGAAGACAATGCCACATATTCGCATCCTGCATTGCAAGGAATGTTAAGATCATTCCAAGTGACAGACAGCATGCAGCTCCGGGCGCTCTGACTTTATCAAACGCTTTTGCTGCTACACCTGTTACAATCAATCCCGCAGTGATCTGATAGCAAACAAAGAAAAACGGATGTACCGATCCAAGTACGCATACTATAACTGTCATCACAACATATAGGACAACATAAATCACCATCAATAAAGCGTTCTTTTTGTTCCATTTATTATCCATTATCTTTTCCTCTTTTTCTGAAATATTTTTTTATGATCATCATAATCTCATTAAAGGCTGGCTTGCAGCCAGGAATAAAATACTGAAGTGCATAACAGTGATGCATACCTTTTCCTACATGGATCATGCACTTTGCACCTGCTTTTCTGTAGCTTTCCGCATAGCTTGGCGCAAAAGCAAACAGTGTTTCGGAACTGCCGTAATAAAAATGCGTAAACGGAGCATTTCGAAAATCTCCATGAGCCGTTGCAAGATACTTTTCGGGAATATCTCTTCCGTGAGACATGATATCGCGGGCAGTATACATATAGCTGGCAGGAATCATGATGTCTATTTTGTCAAGTTTCTTTATCGCTGCTTTTTCCGCATCAGTAACAGGCACGCTGCCCGGAGATACCGGTATAAGCATTCCCGGCATCGGAACACTGCTGCCGTTGTCGTTCAGTTCATTGATATATGTAATAAGATCCAGTATAAGTGCTCCGCCAGATGAAAATCCGAGAAATACGATATTTTCTGGTTTGTAGAACGCCAGCATTTTAGTATAGCACTCATATATCATCTTAACGTTTTCAAGCATGTCGTGTTCGTGACACAAAGGATAATACGGGAACCACACATCTGCATTTACGGTTTCTGCAATCTTCCTTGAAAGTCCCACGTCACCCTTGTCGGAACCAAGTATCATTCCTCCGCCGAATACAAAAAGCACAGCATTCTTTCTACGCGCTTTATCAATATCAACTTCAAGGCAATGGTACCTTCCCTGAATCAAATGATCAGTGTAATGGGCTTTGCTGTCCTCTGGCATTACAAAGCTGCGATTCTTCGCATTTATTTTCGCAGCTTTTGCGAGTACTTCTTCTTTTGAGCCAATAAGACTGTCCTTCATCTTTGCAGTCACCACCAAAGCCTTTGTAAGTTTATAAAGCGGATGGTTCATTGCATCCGGTGCTATAACCACTTTATCCTGCTTATCAAATTTCATATTTACACGCTCCTGTTATGTACAAATCTTATTGTGGTCAGTAAGCCTACGAACACTATATTTCCTGCCTATTTGACTTTTCTCACAACACAATGCAGACGACAGAAACCTCGTTTTTCATAGGATTCCATATGAAGTCCTGCATTTTCAGAAAGTTTTCTGATATCCTTACTTCCATAAATACGGACATCTCCCTTACCGATCATATGTGCGATTGGCATCTCGAAAGTATTGCAGAACCAGCGCACAGCAGCTGAGTTCATTGTCATATCTCGCAGAATCAGTCTTCCGTTCGGACGAAGTACACGGTACACGCTGTTAAAAAAATTCTGCGGATTCGGATAGTGATGAAAACTCTCACAACAGATAACAACATCAAAAGAATTGTCTTCAAACGGAAGATTCTCGCAGTCACCAACTATAAGTTTAACGCCGCTCATATTCTTTCGTTTTGCAACTTCGATCATCTTCGGTGTAAGATCTATGCCCGTATAATGCTTGTCAGGATATTTCTGATGAAGCAGCGTAAGCATAGGACCTGTTCCGCAGCCACAGTCCAGAAGATCTGTAAATGGTTCTTTTTCCAGTTCTGCCAAAACGTCGGGATAATCATCTTTACACATTTTATAAACACCGGCATTGTCAGATTCATAGACCTCGGCAGCTTTCGTAAACTCTTTTACTGACAGGTCTTTATATTCTTTAGAAGTCATCTGGTTACCTCCTGGTATCAATATATATTAACCGTTTTGCGTAGTTAGCATAGGTTAACTATATTTATATTATAGCATATGCTAACTGTAATTTAAAGACATGACAAAGAAAAAAGCCGTCCAATTATGAACGGCTTACTTTAAAAGTTTCTGTATGAAATTTATAGTATTTTAGTTTTTCCATCCCGTGCTTACTGCACGTTTAGTTATCATAGAGTGATAGATACCTTCAGTTTTCATAAGGCTGTCATGATTCCCTGACTCAGCAATCTGACCATCCTTTATGACCATGATGTTATCCGCATGAGCGATAGTATTGAGTCTGTGAGCAATGACAAGCAGTGTCTTTCCTTTGCACAGTTCAGATATTGCCTGCTGGATATAACTTTCGTTGTCAGCATCAACACTTGCTGTGGCTTCATCGAGAATGACAATAGGTGAATCCTTGAGAATGCATCTTGCAATAGAAAGGCGCTGCGCCTGTCCTCCGGAAAGTGAAGCACCACCCTCTCCTATGACAGTATCAAAACCGCCAGGCAGTTCCATGATGAAATCATAGCACCGCGCCTTTTTCGCTGCTTCGATAACTTCCTCACGTCCAGCGTCCGGCCTGCCGAGAGCAATATTGTTATAGACTGTGTCCTGAAACAGATATACCCTCTGGAAAACCATACTTATGTTGTCCATAAGCGTAGCAAGCGGGATTTTGCGGATATCAGTTCCTCTTAACAGTATCTCGCCCGACTGTATGTCCCAGAACCTTGCAAGAAGGCTTGCAATAGTTGATTTTCCTCCGCCGGAAGGTCCGACCAGAGCGGTCATTGTGCCTTTGCCGGCTTTGAAGGAAACATCTTTGAGTACATCTTTTTTATCGTAGGCAAATGTCACATTACGGTATTCTATCTCAGGAGCACCGTTTTCGACAAGCGTCTGTGTGCCGGCGTCATCAAGTTCCTTTTCGGCAAACAAAGCATCTATTCTGTCAAGGCATGCATTCATGACTGTAAGCCTTGCCGCCTCACTGTAGAAAGCTTTGACCGGCACGAACATATCAAATAGAAACAGCAGCATTCCGATGTAGTAATTAAGCGGCATAGCTCCGCTGAAATAAAGGAATGTTGAAAGAGCCAGCAGCAGTACAGTACCGGCACCGTATGCCATATTCAGACCGCGGGACCACGGCGCGTGTTCCTCTTCAAATTTCAGATTTACCTTGCAGTTATGTTCAAAGCTGTCTGTCAGTTCCTTCGATTTTTCACCGAGCAGATTATAGGTCTTTATAATGCCAATACCCTCAGTGAAACCGAGAACAGCTTCTGTCTGTATCTCAGCAGCTTCCTGCCTGTTCTTTGACTGGGAAAGATCACATTTCACCATGCCCCTGCCTACCAGTATAATGCAGCCGGTCACAGCAAGAGAAGCAATACCAAGACGCCAGTCAAAGAAAAACATGAACACGATCATGATGCTCTGCGAGAACAGATAGCTCATTATATCTGCAAGCACCGTCATGCAGTTTTCCTCGATGTGTACCATATCAGTTGACAGTACCGAGCTGATTCGTCCGATGTTGCCCTCGGTGAAAAAGCCCATCGGCAGACGGCGGAGATGTTTGCCGAGTTTCATACGCATATCAGCCAGAATCATATATCCTGCTGCACTCTGAAGTCTGTCAGCAATATTCTGTAAAACCGCCTGAACTGCTATGCTGCCAAGCAGTACAGCGATCGTATAAATGCATAATTTCTTTGAAAGACTTCCTTCAAGGAACGCCGTCACGATCATGAATGTCATGACCGAAGGCATCTTCATAAACATGCCTTTCACAAATGACAGGACCATAGCACCGTATATCCTGCCCTTATATTTTCCTGACACGCGGAGTATGCGCTTTATCATTCTTATCATACTCTCACCTCATTTTCGATTTTCCAGTTTGCTCTTTCCTCACTGCTGTTCCAGAGCTTACGGTATTCCTCACTGTTCTGAAGAAGTTCGTCATGAGTTCCGGCACCGATAATATTACCGTCCTTCATTACGCATATCCTGTCAGCATTCACTATCGTCTGCAGACGGTGAGCGATGACAAGAACTGTCTTGCCTCTGATGATCTCACCGATCGCCGCATTCATCTTCTCCTCGTTTTCCGGGTCGATGAATGCAGTCGCTTCATCGAGCACTATGACTGGTGCATTTTTTAATATTGCCCTTGCAAGAGAGATACGCTGTCTTTCACCGCCAGAAAGCTGCTTTCCTCCGTCACCTGCCATAGTGTCAATACCCTTCGGAAGATGTGCAAGGAACTCGCTGCACTGCGCCTTTTCGGCAGCTGCCAGAACTTCCTCACGGGTCGCATCAGGCTTTCCTATGAGGATGTTTTCATACAACGTGGTGTTGAACAGAAACTGCTCCTGAGAAACATAGGAAATGTTGTCGTTGAGTGCTTCAATGCTCATGTCGGTAATGTCCTGACCACCGAGGGTTATGCTACCTCCATTCAGGTCGTAGTAGTGTACCAGCAGCTTTGCAAGAGTCGATTTTCCGCTTCCCGATTCGCCAACCAGAGCAGTAAGTGTTCCCTCGCCCAGTTCAAGTGAAACGCCGTGCAGAACTTCTTTCTCCTTATAGGCGAAACGGACATCGCTATATTTAACAGCATACGAATCACCCGTAAATGCATTATTATTTGTTTTCAGAAGTTCGTGGTCCATCGCCTTCCCTATCTCGTCCACCTTGTAATTCAGCTGCGGTATTTTACCTGCGAAGTTCAGTGCTTTGAGAAGAGGGGCTCCGACAGACAGCGTCAGGCAGAATACCAGTACAAGATCAGCAAGAGTCACTGTGCCGTTAATTATCATCAGTGTTCCCACAGGCAGCATTACCAGAGCAACGCATGGTATCAGTGCACTGTAAAGTGCCATCCACGGCCAGCATACCTTGTACCAGGCAAGAGTGAAATCGCGGTAGCTTATGATATCATTTTCATAACGCTTGTAGGATTCACCGTCACGGCCGAAGACCTTGACGACCTCCATGCCGTTGACATATTCGATTATCGTTGCGTTCATTTTTGCAGAAGAAGCATAATAATCATTCATTTTTGCCATGCCGGCCTTAAACATCATTCCCATAGCGAACAGTCCAGGCGGAAGAGAACATAATGAGAGCAGAGCGAGTCTCCAGTCTGCATAGAACATGCAAACCACAGCAATAACAGCTACAGACAGGTTTGCTATGCCCTCAGGTATCGCATGTGCAAGAATCAGCTCGACCTGTTCAATATCATCGGTAAACAGCTTTTTTATCTTACCATTTCCCATGTCGTGGATCGTGCCGAGTGGCTGTCGCTCCAGTTTTTTCTGAAGATTTATACGAATATTTTTCAGTGTATTGTATGCAGAGATATGTGAAAATTTCAGTCCAAGCACATATAGATTAGCGTGGACTAACTCGCATACAAAAATAATAGCGATATGCATCGCTAAATAACCAGCTGATAACTTTTCACCGTCTATCAGCGGTCTGATGATTCGGTACACCATAAAAAAAGGCACCATAGAGGCAAAAAGTGAAACAAGCATTGTCCACAGCGCCGCGTAAGTGTACCTGATGTAGCTGCCCATATAGGGCTTGATCTTGTTAAACAAAGTTTACATCGCCTTTCCTTAAAATAATGACCTCTTTCCAGTTAAAGAACCGACAGATGATACGGCAGTGCTCCTCGATCTGCTTCCAGGACATATCGTGAACAAACGGCTCACAGATACAAGTCCAGAACGAAGAAAGCAGGACATGGAACTCATCCCGTGTTACCTCTGCCTGTGCTAAACCGCGTTTTTTCGATTCTTCGTAGTACTGTTCATAGGCATAGCTCATTTTAATTACAAAATCATGATTGAAATTCTCATACTTTGTCCCTGCCGCCTTATCGATCAGCATGGTGAACGTATTACGATACTTATACAGCAAGCTGAACAGTGGTAACATCGAATCATAGGTCATCTGCCATGTATCGTATATCTCCTTATCCAAAAGTTTGGAAAAGTCGATATTCGAGCGTTCCTCAACAAATACTTCAAGCCGCTCTGCTATTTCGTCAACAAGCGCACAGAACAAGTCCTCTTTGCCTTTGTAACGTTTGTAGACTGCACCAGTCGTAATACCGGCATTCTCGCAGATTGTTTTCAGATCCGACTTTACAAACCCCTTATTAAGAAACTCTGCTTCTGCACTGGCAAGCAGACGCGGGTCAATACTTCTGTCGGGTACTGACATATGTTTCCTCCTTTCGTTGAAAACTGAATTACCGATAATTCAATTATCAGGTTAGCGTACGCTTATCATGTTAGCATATGCTTACTGTTTTGTCAAGCCATTTGAAACACTAATTTTAAAAATAGGCATAATAGATAAAACACAAAGAAAAAAGCCGTCCAGTTATGAACGGCTAACTATTTTTTATTGTATGTTTATCATGGTTACCAAAATTAGGAGAGTTTCAATTTATTCAGCATTCTTAAGCGCCAGAACTTTAGGTATCTTACGAATACGAATGTAGTCAATAATCGTAATTATCAGGTAAGCAGCAAATACGAGAACGAATTCCTTTACTAAGCCTGAGAACGGCATCACAAACTCAAACCAGCCGCTCATACTCATTAACATAAGCTGCCATGCAAATTTCATAAGGACGAAACCAAGGTATATTGCAATGAATTCCGAGAAGAATACCATTAACGCTGTCGGTATAATATAGAGCGACGCAATCTCACCGTTGCTGTAGCCAAGGATCTTAGTCATCGAAATAGCTCGTTCGTTCTTTTCAATGATGATCTTTGTAAGAAGATAAAGGATGATCGCAGCAATGATAACGCACACATACTGGAAGTAAACCATGTAGGAACCCATAGAGTGATCCAGCTGACGGGCGATCTTAAGCATATCGTCCGCAGTGATCTTTTTAACAATGTATTCCTCATCAATGTCATTAACCGGCTTATTGCTTAAATATCCGGTAAAGCTTCCTTCGTCCTTATCGAACTCATGGTTGAATCTGTCGTTGCTCATAAACACTGTTAAAGCAGCAGTGTAATCGTAAATATCGTATACTCTGAATGTGTAGTCCTTATGCTCATACTTTTCAGAAAGAACAATAGTGTCCCCGGCTTGTACTCCGTACTTGTCAGCATAAGCTTTCGAAACATAGACCTCATCATCGTCTGCATTCTTTTCATATTTACTGTCAAGATTTATATATTTACTGTTTTCTGCAACACCGTAAACTGAAATTTCTTCGTTGTATGTATCAGATTTTCTTTCCAGCGAATAAACGGAAAAGATCTCGGCATCCTTAGCGGCAGTTGTAATAGTATCTCCGTCTTCATCCTCAGTAGTGCTTAAAATGATCTGTTCTTTGGCAAACATACCGTCTTCAATATTATTCTGATAATATGAAAGAGTTTCCGGTAAGCCAACGGCCATGGAAAGCAGCAGCATAACGAATGTGATTCCTACAAAAAGCATCAGATAGTTCGGAATGTTCTGAAGAAATACACGCATTCGGAAACGTGAGAGGAAGTTCCATCTCGGAAGTCTCATGGTCTTCTTCTTTTTGTTCTGTTTAAGATCATGTCGTAAGAAGCGCAAAGGTGACAGACGCAGAGTTTTTGTAATTACAACAAGATTTATCACAAGCATGAGAACCAGAGGAATAACTGTTGTACGAATAAATGCTTCAGGAGTCCATATGGTTCTGTACTTAGGCAGACTATAGCTGTTATTGTACATTCCTATAACAGTATCCTTGAAAAATGAATAGCCAAGTGCATTGCCTGCGATCGCAGCGAAAGCAACTACAAGCAGCGGAGCACTCATGTAATAGCGTAACAGTTCTCCTTTGGTATAACCGGAAGCTCTGAGTGTACCGATAACCGATGATTCCTGGTCAAGGGTTGTACTTATAGTTACCGCAAAAATGAATGCAAATACTGCTGTAAGAATGTAAAGAAGCACTCCTGCCATCGCCTTGTCTGATCCAAGGTCATCTTTTGCAAAATTCATTGCATTGTTTGCATAGGCAGGAACAAAATCCTTTATTTCAAGATCTTCATTTTCTGAAGCCGCCACCTGAGTTAAAAGTACCTTAAGAAAATGGTCCGAAAGTTCTTTTTCCTCATATTCATCCGCCGGAGCGTTATTGTAAGTAAATGCATAATTTGAACTTGTATTGCTTTTGATTCTGGCAAAACCTTCGTCTGTGGTCATACCCACATTGAAAGTAAGTGCATCAAACATGGTATCAGTGTTACTCTCGTATAATGTCGAATAATCAACGAAAGCAGCAAGTCCGCACACTTCAAACTTCGTTTTTCCTGCATAAATAGTGTCGCCGGTTTTTATTCCGGCATTGTCTGCGTGCATACGGTCGATAAGTATCTCCTTGTCATTTTCAGGAGCATGACCATCAAGTATGTCATACAGATCGATGTCTTTTCTTTCAGGATAAACTCTTATCTTTGAATCATTTGAGCCGGTATTCTTATGTATTTCATCTACATCCTTATAGAAAAGTTCATAAACCGTTACCGGTACAGGATCAAATTCTTCATCCAGTTCATATCTTTCTGAAAGTTCAGAATATTTTTCATCTATCTTATCATCTATTTCCTTGTGTGCTTTTTCAAAAGCTTCGTCCAGAGCCTTGTCGTAATCTTCAGACTCTTTTGCAGTTTTCAGTGCCTCTTCATATGCCTTGTCAAAGTTTTCGCTTAAAGCACTGTCATAAGCCTTGTCGATTGCAGCCTGTTTTTCCTCGTCGGAATATTTCATACCAGCTTGCTCAGCCTGTGCAAGCTGACCGGTAACTGCTGCAGAAACCTGTTCAAGTATAGCTGCCTTTACCTGCTTTTCTACTTCTTCCGCTACAGCATCTTCAACGGCGTCAATAACTTCATCCTCTGCCTCATCATATGCACGTTCACGGAATACTGATACAACATCAGCTTTCTCACCTGATTCTATAGCTTTAATCGTTTCCTCATCCGCTTTGTCTGAAAGGCGGAAATGTCCGTGCTCACGCTTCATGATCGAAACATTTTCATCAAGCGTGGTAAGCATACTGTTATTGGCAACATACATACCGGAAACAAATCCTATAACCGTTACCAGCATAAGAAAAATCATGATATAACGTCTGCGGTCGCGCCAGATGTCCTTCCAGACACGCTTTACCATCGGATCACGCGGACGCTTTCCGAATGAAATACTGTTCTTTTCCATACCGGAGCCCCCTTACCAGTCGAGCTCTTCGGCAGTGATCTTTTCAGTATTGATTATGTCATGCCTTATCTTACCGTCGCGGAACTTGATCACATGGTCAGCCATGTTCTTGATAGCCTCATTATGAGTTACCATGATTATCGTATTTCCATACTTCTGGTTTACTTCTTCAATGAGTTTAAGTATTTCCTTGGAAGTCTTGTAATCAAGCGCACCTGTCGGTTCATCACAAAGAAGTATATCAGGATTTTTGATTATCGCACGTCCTATGGAAACTCTCTGCTGCTGACCGCCTGAAAGCTGATTCGGAAGTTTATAACGATGATCGTAAAGACCAAGAATCTTTAAAAGCTCATCAATATCAAGCGGCTTGTCAGAAAGATAAGCACCTGTTTCTATATTTTCCTTAACATTGAGGTTTGGTATAAGATTGTACATCTGAAATACGTATCCCAGATGCTTTCTTCTGTACAGAGTCAGATTCTTTTCGTTCATTTCCTCAAGCTTATCACCATTGATAATGATATCGCCTGAATCTGCGTTATCTATTCCTCCGAGAATATTAAGCAGCGTGGACTTACCGGAACCTGACGGGCCGAGAAGAACACAGAATTCTCCCTTTCCAACCGTAAAATCAAGGCCTTTAAGCACCTCTTGTCTTGTTTCTCCTTCGCCGAAACTCTTTTTGAGTCCGCGTACTTCGAGGAATTTTTTCTCCTGTTCACTCATGATTATTTTGCTCCTTTTCTATGTCTAAGGAAACACTGATTAAATCGGAAATCCGGCAAAGCCGGATTTCCGAAGGTGGGATTTTCGGGGCTTCGCCCCGAACTCCACGCTGATTTATTCATAAATCAGCGTTTCCCTGATAGTTAGTCGTCGCTAACCTTTCCGCTTATAATTATATCACTGTATATTTAGAAATTCAAGCCTCTTTTACCATATCAGTGAATTATCGGCGCTTAGTACAAAATAAAGCAGCATCAGCAAAAACAGTTCAACCATTTTGCTGATGCCGATCTTTACATTTGTATTATTGCTAGGAACTTGTTCCGCTTCTCACATGGATAAGTGAATTAACCAGCTTTTTATCAGAAACCTAAAGCTTTTTTCAGTTCTTCAGTCTTATCTGTCTTTTCCCACGCTGCGCCAAGATCTTCACGTCCCATATGACCATATGCCGCGAGTTTTCTGTACTGAGGTTTTCTCAGATCAAGTTTTTCAATAATTGATGCCGGTCTGAGATCAAATACTTTGTTTACAGCTTCTGCTATTTTATCATCATCGGCCTTACCAGTTCCGAATGTATCTACAAGAACTGATACAGGGCTCGCAACACCGATAGCATACGCAAGCTGAACTTCACACTTGTCAGCAAGTCCGGCAGCAACTACGTTCTTTGCAACGTAACGTGCTGCATAAGCTGCTGAACGGTCTACCTTCGTCGGATCCTTTCCTGAAAAAGCTCCGCCGCCGTGTCTTGAATATCCGCCGTATGTGTCAACAATAATCTTACGTCCTGTAAGGCCACAGTCGCCCATAGGACCGCCTGTTACAAATCTTCCTGTCGGGTTGATAAAGTACTTTGTATTATCATCAAGAAATTCAGATGGAATAACTGTTTTAATAACATATTCCATAATATCCTTTCTGATCTCTTCAAGGCTTACGTCTTCTGAATGCTGAGTAGAAATAACCACCGTATCAACTCTTACCGGCTTTCCGTCATCATACTCAACTGTTACCTGTGATTTTCCGTCCGGTCGCAGATAATTAAGCGTACCGTTCTTCCTTACTTCCGTAAGTTTAAGAGCAAGCCTGTGAGTAAGAGAGATCGGAAGAGGCATAAGTTCCCTGGTTTCGTTGCACGCAAAACCAAACATCATGCCCTGGTCACCTGCACCGATCGCATCAGCATCATTCTCACTGCCGTCCTTCGATTCAAGAGCCTTGTTAACACCAAGAGCTATATCAGCACTCTGTTCATTGATCGAAGTTATAACTGCGCATGTGTTACCGTCAAAACCATATTTTGCTCTGTCGTAGCCAATATCAGTGACCACATTCCTTACTATACTCGGAATATCGACATATGCACTGGTTGTTATCTCACCCATACACATGATCATACCAGTCGCAGCAGTTGTTTCGCACGCTACTCTGGCAGCCGGGTCTTTCTCAAGTATTGCATCAAGAACAGCATCCGATATCTGATCGCAGATCTTGTCCGGATGTCCTTCTGTTACTGATTCTGAAGTAAAAAATTTCTTCACCTGTATATCCTCCTGTCGGTGTGACTTTATTTCCCCTCACCCGATATTTCCAAATAAGAGCGTTATATAATATAGAACCACTCATTGTCATTTTCCGATTCAACTTTCTCAACTGAATTAGCCGAATCAAATTTATATCTGAGTTCCTGATTTTTCACGCTTACTTTTGCTCCGTCAGATACAGAGTGAGTAATAAAAGCATTTCCTCCTATTACTACATTTTTTCCTATAACGGTATCACCGCCAAGGATAGAAGCCCCTGAATATATCGTAACATTGTCCTCGATAGTCGGATGCCGTTTTTTGCTTTTAAGAAGCTGACCGCCTCTTGTCGAAAGCGCACCAAGCGTTACACCCTGATAGATCTTGACATAGTCACCTATCTCTGTCGTTTCACCGATCACTATACCTGTTCCGTGATCGATAAAGAAATACTTTCCTATTGAAGCACCCGGATGTATATCGATTCCAGTCTGGCTGTGAGCATATTCAGTCATCATACGCGGAATTACAGGAACTCCAAGCAGATACAGCTCGTGTGCTATCCTGTTGACAAGTACTGCAAACAGTCCCGGGTAGGAATAAATGATCTCATCCTCGCTGAAAGCAGCCGGATCACCGTCGTAAGCTGCCTGTACATCAGTTTTTATATATTCTCTGATCTTGCCGAGTTTTCCTACAAATTCAAGAGATAACTTCTCGGCTTCTTCTGATCTGTTATCCTCTTCGCCAAGAACAATTGATATCTGCTTTGTAAGCTTGTAAATTACATCCTCGAGAAGCATTGAAAGATTGTTTCTGAGAGTATACACCTTGATGGATCTGTTTCTGAAATATCCCGGAAAAATTATTTTTCTGAGATCTGTAAGTATCTCAACTATAACATCCTTGTCCGGATGATTGAATATTTTAGAATCGTCAGTTTTTCTTCTCTCTTCATCATCAGCAAGAAAACTGTTTACGATCCCGCTAATGCTTTCTTCAATTGCGTTCAAGCCATATTCTCCTCTGTGTTTTCTTAATCAAGTTCTGCCGCAAGCAGCTCAGCAAGTTCATCTTCATCAAGTGCATCAAGATCTTTATCGTTATCTTTCTTAGCTATAAATTTACTGTAAAGATATGATGCAAAACTGTTCACGGTGTTGTGGTTAAATATATCAGCTATATCAAGCTTGACATTCGGAATTGTATTGAACTTTTCAACTATGCTCACTGACATCTCGGAATTGATACCCATCTGCATAAAAGGCATGTCGGCATCAGTTTTATCCTGAGGAACACCTGTTACTTCAGCGACCTCGGAAATAATGATTTTCTTCAGATCATCCTCGCTTCTGATCACCGCATCTGAAAGACTGCCGCTCTCCTTTGGTTCCAGAACATAAACTACTTTTTCAAGTCCGTCAGAAAGATATAATTCTTTAGTTTTCTTGTGCTGTATTTTATCACTCTGCGTTCTCGGAATTGAGTTTTCTTTTACGATTACGACGCTTTTTACAGGAAGAGAAAAAGTGGAAAGAACTGCTTTCCTGATATTTTCTGCTGCAGCTTTTACCTTTTCTGAAGTAATATTTTCATTCTTTATTTCCTGAATTATAACAAGACTGTTTTCTTCACTGTCCGAAGCCGAGAATGCACACGCAGCATAACTAAGTGCCGGATCGCTGCCGGATGCTACTTCTTCAATATCAGCAGGATAATAGTTCGCACCGTGAATAACTATAAGATCTTTGAAACGTCCGGTAACATAAAGCTCACCGTCTTCGCCCCAGAAACCTGCGTCACCGGTGTGAAGAACTCTTTGGCCGTTTCTGTCTTTCTTATACACTGCTTCTGTAGCTTCTTCAGAATCCCAGTACCCTTCTGCCAGAGTAGGTCCGGCTGCACATATCTCACCGATACGGAGTTCAGGAAGTATCTCTCCGTCCGAATCAGTAATAAACACCTGATTATTCTCTATCGGTACTCCGTTTCCTATGAGGTATGTATATGAACTGTCGTTTTCATCTTCGACAGCTATACTGCCGCAAAGACGTCCGCTCTCTTCTATCTTTACGATATTTCTTGAAAGTGCCTCTTTATCAGCCTTTACCCATCCTATAGGATCATCAATATCGTTTACTGTGAGAACAAGGGTCGCCTCAGCCAGTCCGTATCCAGTCCTGATGATATCATCTCTCATGCCGAATTTCTTCGCCAGATCAAGAAATGTTATAAATGTACTGAAACGTACAGGTTCGGATCCGCTCAGCATGGATTTCATTGAAGCAAGAGAGATCTTATCCGGATTTCCGGCATCAAGATTCTTCTTCAGCAGTGTACAGAGAAGTTCAAATGCGAAATTAGGGGCTACTGTATGAGTTCCTCCGAATTCACTGATCGCTCTGAACCATTTCATCGGGTCTTTTTTGAATATAAGCGGAGACATAAAGATATTAGTAATGTTGCTGTAAACACTTGTAAGAAGTCCTGCTATAAGTCCCATGTCGTGATGATAAGGAAGCCAGCTTACCCACTTGTCTGATCTGACAAAATGCATCTTGCTTTCAATTTCCCGCATATTAGCACTCAGTGATTCGTTGGTTACAACAACACCCTTAGGTTCACTTGTGGAACCGGATGTAAACTGCAGAAGTGCGGCATCACCGAAAACCACTTCATTTACAGGTACGCTGCCTGAAGACATTGAAAAACTGTATACCGGAATCGAATCATACATTTTTTCAGATATCATTTTAAGATTTTCTGACTCTGTATCATTGGTAAGTATGCATTTTGCTTTGCACCTGCTTATTATTCTTCCGGTTTTTTCAAAATCAGCATCCTTATAAGGAAAATCAAGCGGAACAGCGGATGCTCCTAGCATAGTGCAGCCGAAAAACGCATAAACTACTTCTATGTTCTGCCTGAAAGCCAGAATGCATTTGTCATTTTTTCCGACTCCTCTGTTCTTAAGAAACCCAGCGTACTTAGAAGCTGCTTCGTATATCTGCTTAAAGGTAAACTTTTCACTGTCGTTTTCATCAAGATAGATATATGCAACTTCATCCGGAGTTTCATTAGCTCTGTTTTTAAGCCTTAGTGCAAGTGAATCTGAATACATTGTAATACTCCTTTTATTATCATATTTCCCCGAATTCCGTATCATCATCATTATTTTCTGCAAGCTTTTCGTCGATAGATGCTGCGATTGCTTCAAGTGTTGGATCATTGTACATTTCCTTGAGCGATAGTTCTATATCATACTGTTTCTTGACAACTGTCAGCAGATGCGTTGCAAGAAGGCTGTCACCGCCTGCCTGGAAGAAACTCTGGTTGATACCTACTTCCTTTACGCAAAGAATTTCTTTCCAGAGTTCTGCGATCTTCTTTTCAGTTTCTGTTTTCGGAGGTACAAGTTCAATATTGTTTTCTTCGGAAACAAGTTCTGTTATTTTATCCTTGTCTGCTTTTCCGTTCTTGTTAAGCGGAATTTTATCAAGGAATATTATTTTTTCAGGTACCATGTATTCAGGCAGCTGTCCTGAAAGATAATATTTAAGTGCATTTACTGAAAGTGCTTCGTTTATATTCTTTTCTGACGCTTCAATAAACATAAAAACGGATTTTTCTATTGTTCTGCAGGTAACTTTTCTGAAACCGGCATCTGCAAAGTATTCACACATTTTCTCCGGCGGAACTATCGGATTTTTTGATACCGGACGATTTTCTTCAGTAAAACGTTCAAATCCGTTTTCTATAACAGCTGCAGTAATTCCGGAAACAGGAGGCATTTCCTTAAGATCGGTTACAAAAGCAGTACCGTTTTTCTTAAGCATATCCTTTATAATGAAAACTGCATGAGGAATATCTTCTTTTGTATGAAAATCATTTACTGAAATTACCATATCAAAAGAATTTCTTAATTCTTCCGGAACATACTCCTTTATTATTTCAAAACTGCAGTCTTCATCTGCAAGATTCTGTTTTGCCTGTGCGATAAAGAATTCTGATGAATCGATAAGAGTAAGTGAAACATCCGCATCGCTTACCTTTTCAAGCAGGTACTTAGCAAGAAGCCCTGTTCTGGCACCTGTAAATGCAATGTTCATATTCATTCCGTCATCATCATACTTATCGTTTATCCTGTCGGCGATAATATCAATGCTCTTCAGTATTCCTGGTTCTTGCGCTGAAAGCTTCTCAGGTGACAGCACCTCATCTTTCAGCATATCAGCTTTATCGCGGGTCCCCTTCAGGATATCAGCTATAAAATCAGCTTTTTCGATAATTTCCTTAAAAGCTTCATACACCTCTTTATCAGGTGTAATATCAAAGCGATCACCAGCAGTTATTATTCCGTCTTCAAGTTTAATTATTCCGTCATTTTTCAGACTTTCGATCCAGTAATCATAAAGATTTCTGTGTTCAGGAACAAATCCAAGACTGGTAAAATGATCGTCAATGTTCAGCCTGATACTGCAGTCTTCAATACCAAGGATCTTCTTTATTACAAAACCGTTTACCTGCTTCTGTGCTGCAAGAATATCTGTATTATCGCTTTCAGTGCTTAAGATCTCCGGAACGCATTTAGAACCGTCATTTGCTTCAACAACGACCGATGCAAGATACTGTCTTGTGCTGTTCTGCACCATTACAGAATGTGCATTTTTAACGCTTTCATGAGCAAGAAGCTTTCCGGTTATCTCACCAAGCTCAACACGGAAACCGCCGAACTTGACCTGATCATCAAGTCTGCCGAGAAATTCGATATTACCGTCCGGCCAGTACATTCCTTTGTCGCCTGTTCTGTACCAGCGCTCACCGGAATCTGTTATAAAACGCTCTGAAGTAAGGTCAGGCGAATTTATATATCCTTTTGCAAGACCTTTACCGCCAATAAGAATCTCACCTGGTTCATTATCTTCACAGTCTGTGAGATCTTCCTTTACTATTCTGTATTTCTGATTATAAAGAGGAACGCCATAAGGAACAGACTTCCAATCCGGATCAGTATTGTTTCCGGCATCAAAATAATTTGACCAGATTGAAGCTTCTGTTGCACCGCCAAGAGCAATCATACGTGCACTGCTGTTTTTCTCACGGAATTTATTAACAAGTGACGGATATACCCAGTCACCGGAAACCATAGCAAGTTTCAGTTTTCCTGCTGCTTCATTTTCTGTATCGGCACAGATAAGCATTTCAAAAAGCATAGGTACAGAGTTCCATACCGTTACATTTTCATGTGCCATAAATGTTTTCCAGAGGCCGGCTTCCTTTTTCATTCCACGGTCAGAAATGACCACTTTCCCTCCGACAGAAAGAAGTCCGAACACGTCATATACTGAAAGGTCAAAGTCTATTTCGGAAACAGCAAATACCGCATCATTCCTGCTTACTCCGAAACGCTCATTTATATCTGCAATAGTATTATGAGCAGCATAGTGCTGAATCTCAACGCCCTTCGGTGTACCTGTCGTACCGGAAGTGAAGATGATATAGGCTGAAGAAGCAACTGGAATTTCTGTATAAGACTCTTCCGCTTCACTTGTTTCTGCTTCTGACGGAGTTATTGTCTTTATGTTCAGTTTTTCAAAAAACACCTTATTTTCTTCTGAAGTAACCGCACCGCTGATATTAGCTTTTTCGCATATAAATTTTCTTCTTTCATCAGGTACTGAAGAACTCATCGGCAGATAAGTGCAGCCAGCAGCAAGTATGCCCATTATCGCGCTGATATATTCTGCACTCTTTTCAATAACGACTGCTACTATATCTCCGGGTTTAAAACCTTTTTTCTTAAGCTGACTGCTGTATCGGAGTGCTTTATCAGCGATCATTCCGTAAGTAAAATATTCATATTCACCGTTACCGTCACGCTGAGCAACCGCTATACGTACCGGATCTTCCGCTGCATTGCGGAAAAAGTCTTCATGAAGAAGCTTCTCAGGAATATCATGATCTGTCTGATTAACCTTTTTTCTTATTTCACTTAACATTTTAATCCTCCAGTAAAGTTTCAATCGAATCTATTTTAAGATCAGCGAGAATATCGTTGATTATCTCTGTACTGTCATACGCATTTTCATAGAATTCCTTAACTACTTTTTTCGAAATAACGCCCTTTCTAACCTGTTCGGATAATTCCTTGTCAACGTAGTTTACAGTTTTGTTTCTGTACGCAAGATATGACCACAGATGAGCAAGCTTGCATCCGGACGCTATGTATGTGGACGACATTGTTTTCATTGGTTTCCAGTCCATTTCCTTTGTGATATAGTCAATCATCTCCATCGGCTTATAAGGAAAATACTGATACATGAAAACTCCCTTTACCCCATCCGGAAATAGTTCTTCCGGAAAATAGTCAATAATGTCCGGCGCTTTTTCCGAACTTATTTTCCTTGCTTTATCAACGCTTTCCCTTATCATTTCACGAATAGCTTCTCTTTTTACTATTCGTTTAGGATCTGTTTCAAAGCTTTCCCCCATACCGACTACCTGTTCAGGATTATGTCCTGAGAATACCATCGGAGCACCATGTTCTAGAGCGAAATCAGCAGCAGCTCTTATCATGAAGCGGCCGCAGTAATTGCATATATGGCCGAATCCGCCATCCTTCAGTTCCTTTGAAGTAAAGAGAAACCTGAAATATCTTCTCATTACATCTTCATCGAACTTGTTTACATGCAGCGGCATATCCAGCTTTCTGCAGATATTTTCAGCTCCTTCAAACGTCTGATTGTACTCATAATGTATGTCGTTGATAAAACCTATAAGTCTTAAACCATATTTTCTGCGAAGCGTGCATGCAAGATAAGCACTGTCCTTACCGCCGCTCATCATTACTACACCGTCATATTTTTCGCCTTTGCCCTTGTGCTGGTTTATCGTGTCCTCAAAAACATTTTTAAGCAGCATCCAGTCCGGTTCACGTTCTTTCTGGGCAAGACGGCAAAGTGAACATATTCCCTTCTGGTCAAGAATGATGTTACTGTTTAAATCCTCTTGTATATAGCAGCGCTTGCATCGCCTGTCAGTAAAAAAATTCAATCAGAGCTCCTCCTTATAACCAATTTCTGAATTCTGAAATATATCCCCTGATATTTCTGCTTTCATATGAACAAACCTGACACTCTGAACATATTCCGGCAGAATATTCATTATCACACAGTGATAAAAAATGAAGTTTTCCTCGCTGTTTTGTCTTCCACAGACAATCTGAAAAATCAAACATTTTCATTTTCTCTGTAAGGCCTTTTCCGGTATACTTTAAGAAAGCTTCCTTCAGGCTCCACAGACCTGAACAGTACATATAAGGATCCGAAGAAAGTGAAATCAGTTTTTTCTCATTACTGCTCATCGCAAAATCCATTACTGAATCCAGATGAGTTATCCTGTCCTGAATATCAATACCTATTTCAGACGAAGAAAGACCGCAGCATACCGCTCCTCTGCAATGTGAGAGGCTGAAAAAAAGACTTTTTTCATTATCAAAATAAGGTTTTCCAGTGTCGGCACATACTACAGCGGGCATATCTCTGCTGTTTCTTTCTTTATAAAAGGAATAAAACAGAAGGAAGTATACTGCGATACAATTTTTCATATCAGATGGTTTAATGTAGCTGTATGCTTTTTTTATACGGCTTTCAGGAAGGAAACTCATCATGAAAGTGAGTTCATGATCTGTGAGCTCCTCAGTTCCTGATGCCGTCAGGATATTTACAAAACTCATGCGCTCTGTCCGGCTTTATTTTCAAGTGCAGCATTTATCCTCTTCTTAAGCATGGTAACATATTGCGAACCGAGATTGAAAAGGAAGAAATGATTTCCCTCAAATTCGCGCTTTTTCAGATATGCTGTCGTTACATTATTCCAGTCATCAAGCATATTAAAGGCTGCGTCATGATCAAGTGTACCTGCATACGCATATACCGGAACACTGATCATCTCACCGTTATAGTTGAATGATTCATTAAGCTTATAGTCATTTCGGATATGCGGTATAAGATATTTCATGAGTTCTCTGTTTTTCAGAACGTTTTCAGGCGTTCCTCCCATTATCGTCAGCTCATTTATAAGCGCATCATCATCCATGCTTGTATTGAATCTGTCAGGCAGATGAACGCACGGAGAGTGTCTGCCTGATACAATCAGTATTTCAGGACTGTTCATATTTCTTTTTTCCATTTCATATGCAGTCCTGAAAGCTACTGCCGCTCCCATGCTGTGACCGTAAAATACGATTCTTCTTCCGTCAGCAAACCGATCAACTGCTTCCGCAGCAAGTTCAGAAAGCTTTGTCATATCATAGATGTATTTTTCCCCCATACGGCAGCCTTTACCCGGAAGTTCTACTGGTACGAAAACTGTATTGTAATCGGACTGAAGCTGCCATTTTCTATACACTGCAGCGGATCCGCCTGCGTGATGAAAACAGAAAATCATAACTGCGTCTTTTCCGGCTTCCCCAAACTTATTGAACGGAAACCAGTTTTCAAAATCATTCACAATGATCTGTCCTTTCGTATTTACAATTCATTCCAGTTATCAGACAAAGCAAGTTTTCTGATAAATGAAACATAGGTTTCAAACATTTCATTAATTTTTTCAGGTTCAAATAATTCTTCAACATAGTCCCATATAAGGACGAGTTCGCCGTTTCTTACCAGAGCCTGATGATCAAGTGCTACCTGAGGTGTCTGACTTATCGCATAAAGTTCTTTCGTAACACTGAATACTTCATCATCTTCAGCGGAATCAAGATTTCCGAAAAGTTCACTGGTGAAAACCACAGGCATTACAGCACTGAAAATATTGTTTCCGGAAAATCTCTTCAGCAGATCAAGTCCGTTATAAGTCCTGTACTCAGCCGCTTTCATAAGAAGATCATGGACCGCTTCGGTTTCCTTTATAAAACTTCCTTCAGCATGATAAGGAACAAGAGTTAAGTTTGTAAAGTCACCAAGCAGCTTTGAAACTTCTCTGTTCAGAGGCAGACGGTTATAAAGAGTAAGATTGAGTGAAAACTCTTCTGAACTACCAAATTCTGAAATTATCTTCATGTAAGCAGTGCAAACTGCCGCTGAAGCAGTAACTCCTGTTACTTTCAGCCTCTCATTGAGTTTAAGTGTCAGATCACGGTCAAGCACGTATCGCTTTCTTGAAAAATGAGGTTTCTTTACGCTGTCCGGAGATACACGGTAAGGAAGTGCCGGTGCAGGCGGAAGTAACGGAGAATTTTTCTCCCAGTATTCGCATGCTTCGCGGTAATAATCCTTCTGTTTCAGCCATTCATCTTTTTCAAGAACATACTGTCTGAACGTATAATCAGGGAAATCCACCTTTTTGCCGCTGTACAGACTATAGATCTGACTTATCATCATATTTGCACTCCAGCCGTCAAGCAGCATGCAGTCAAAACTGAAATGCACAACAGTTCTGCCATCGTCAGTCCTGCTTACAGATACATCAAACATTGGCCATTTTCCTGTTTCATAAACAAAAGCCTTGTTTTCTTCGCGATATTTTTCAAGTTCTGTTAAAGTCAGTTTTCTCTGAACTATCCTGTAATACGGAACTTCCTCAAGCGGTACCTGAGTTCCGTCATCCAGAACAACAGACTGAAGTATATCATGATTATCAATCATCGTATTGACTGCTTTCTCAAGTTTCGCCACATCAAGATCATTCCATTCGAGTTCAGCGTAATAATGTGCGCTTGTGCCGCCAAGTTCATAATCAGATGATCTTCCGAGAAGATAAGCTTTCTGGACAGGTGTAAGCGGATAAGCATTTTCTGAATAATACTTTTCCAGTTTTTCTAGACGCTCTTTTTCGGAATCAAGCCATTTTAAGATCACACTTTTCTCTGATTTTATCTGAGCAAGAAGCTCATCGGTCAGAGCACCTTTAGCAGCACGGAATTTCAGCTTTTCTCCTTCTGAACAGAGCTCTATTCCGAGATCGCGATACTTCTTTACAGGATCATATCGTGAGTTATCTTCATATACCCTCTTAACTACTTTACGCTTTTCTGATGATAACGCTTCTTCCTTTTTGTCCGCTGCATCCGCAAACATAGCAGTTATTTCAGACACACTTCGGCTGTTCAGCATTTTGGTGATAGATGGTCTGATTCCGTAAACACTTTCAAGTTCATCGGCGAGATGGATCATTTCAACAGATGAAACACCCAGCCTGCCGAAATTATCAGAAGGATGGATATTATTTATTCCAAGGATATTCCTTATAGTCAGAAGTACAGGATCAGCATTATCATCGGTCATATCATTCTCAGATATACGTTCTGACCGCTCGTGATATATCGCAGTCAGTCGTCCGGAATCGACTTTACCGTTTCCTGTAACAGGAAGTCTGTCAACAGCAAATATATTTTCCGGGAGGAAATAATCCGGAAGATATGCCATAAGAGATTTTTTAATCTCAGAAGCATCTATCTGATCTGATGTTTCAATGAATGCTGCAATTTTCTTTGCACGGTCGCCTACAGGAAGAACAAATATTCTTTCCCTTATTCCGCATTTTCTGAATGCAGATTCTATTTCAGCAGTTTCTATACGATAGCCGTTTATTTTGACCTGTCCGTCTTTTCTTCCTAGAAATTCAATAATACCGTCTTCAATATATCTGCCGTAATCGCCGGTGTCATAAACACGTTCACCGGCTGCTGAAGAATAATAGAAGGAACGTTCGGTGATCTCTTTCTCGTTATAATAGCACTCAGCAAGTCCGCGTCCCGCAATATGCAGTCTTCCGCTGACTCTGTCAGGGCATTTTCTTCCGAATTCATCGAAAATATAGAATCTCTGATTCGCAAGCGGATAACCATAAGGGACTGACTTCCAGTTTTCCTTCAGTTCATGAACATCAAAATAATTTGACCATACTGACGCTTCAGTAGCTCCGCCCATACTGGTAAGCTTACAGGACGGAAGTGTCTGCTTTATCTTTTCAGGAAGAGTCATCGGGATCCAGTCACCGGAAAGTATTACTTTCCTTATGGTGCTGTTCTGAATATTTTTCTTCTTCAGATAATCGGTAAAAATATCCATAAGTGCCGGAACACTGTTCCATACAGTGACACCGTTCTCCGAAACAAGTGCATACTGTTCCTTAGGATCTATTCTCTGTTCTTCAGTCGGAAGCACCAGAGCACCTCCGGCAGTAAACATTCCGAAAATATCATAAACAGAAAGGTCAAAACTTAGTGCTGAAACTCCTATCGCTCTGTCTTTTTCGTTTATACCGTATTTTGAATTTACATCAGTGACCGTATTCATGGCAGATCCGTGCGCGATATACACACCCTTCGGAACGCCGGTTGATCCTGATGTATAAATGATATATGCACCGTCTTCAGGAGTAATAACTGTTTTTTCAAAGTTTCCGTTGCAGGACTTTATCTTTTCCGGAGTAACAGTTTCAAGAACAAGTTCATCCGTATTCCTGTTAGTTATGATCGCAAACGGAGCAGCTTTTTCAATAATACTCTTTGTTCTTGCGACCGGCTGATCATGAGTCAGAGGAACATAAACGCATCCTGCCAGGAGTACACCCATTACAGCATAAATCTGTTCAAATGATTTCGGAAGGTCTATCAGTATCCTGTCGCCTTTTTTCGCACCTTTTTCATGAAGTAAAGAAGCTGTTTTTATAGCCATTTCATTAAGTTCGCCATAAGAATAGCTTTTTCCGCCTGTTATAAGCGCTGTTCTTTCCGGATGTTCCGAAGCGTTCTTTTCAAAGCCCTCTGTCAGTATCGTTTCTTTACGGATAATCTCAGTAGAATTTGCCTTCAGATGAACAGCACGCTGGGAAGCAGGGCGAAGATCAGTAAGTGTAGTACTGAAGAACTTCTTATCATCTGAAGCTCTTTTAATAAGTCCGGTATACACTTCAAACATTGCATCAACAACGCCTTCTGCAAATACAGAATCCGGTGTATCCCATGAAATAACAGTGTCCTCATTCTCATAAAATACCTGATGGTCGAGGCACACCTGCGGTGTTGATGAAACAATACTTCTAAGTTTTGATGCAATAACCGAACCAGGCATATCACTGTCATTACGTACACCAACTGCACTGGTAAAAATAACATTATACATTCTGTCATCCTGATGAAGCTTTCTGAGCTTATCAGTAAACTCTACTGCAGAATAATCGGCATGCGCAATATTTTCGTGCATGGTTTTCTGTATTGCCAGAGCATTTTCTGCTATCGAAACATTTTTTCTGTTTACTTCCACTGGTGCAAGCCTTGTAAAGTCACCGACGATTTTTCCTATATCTGGTGAAATATCATGTCTCCTGAAAACTGTAAGCATTACGGCAAAACTGCTTCCGCCGCCAAATGCTGAAAGTACTTCTGAGTACAGTGAAAACAGTGCTGCTGACGGAGTGAGTCCGTATTCTGCTGCGTTTTCAGAAAACTGCTTCCATTTTTCCTTTGATATATTCTTCCTTCTTCTAATGAAAGTTCTGTCGGCACCGGAAACGAATTCTGATGAGATATACGGCAGTTCAGGTGCTTTCGGAAAATTCTCAGCCTTTTTACTCCAGAATTCTTCATCAGATCTTTCTGTCGCCATTAATTCTTCGTTTTCGCGGGTGAATTCCAGGTAATCCCTGTAAGTGATCTCAAGAGGTTTCAGTTCATCTCCATTGTACAGTTTTTCAAGATCATTTATGATAATATAAAGACTGGCTGCATCGGCGATCATAAAGTCGATGTAGAAATGCATTCTGTAACAATTATCATTCAGATGTGTGAGCCTGATCTGATACATAGGATCTCCGAGCGGAATGATCATACCGGACATTTCATTTTTTACAGTTTCCAGATGATCTGAAAGTTCATTTGCAGGAATGTTATCATATATTCTGATATCCGGATGAGACTCACGTTCAATATACTGAACTGCGTCTTCTGTTATCCTGCATCTTAGCATATCATGACGCTCTTCAAGCTTTCTTACTGCTTCAGCAAATCTGTCAGTATCAAGGTTCTCTATATCACCTTCGAAATAAGCACAGCATGCTTTTCCGGAAAGAAGCATATTAGGATTGTCTCTGCCTGCCCAGTACGCATACTGAACATCATTCAGAGCAAACGGTTCATAACGTTTTTCTTCATCTGTCTTTACACAATCTTTTTTCTTTTCTTCCTCACCCGATGCATTTTTTACCGCAGTCACTATTTCACCGAATCTGCAGTGGTCAAACAGCTGTTCCACCGGTAGTTTTACCTTCAGAACGGAATAGATCTTCGTAATAAGTCTTACTCCGCTTACAGAATCTATTCCAAGTTTAAGAAGATTTGTATCATCAGTTATTTCATTCTCAGGCACTCCGGTAAAATCAGCTATCAGACTTCGGAGGATCTCTGATTTGTCGGTACTTGTATACTTTTCATTTTCATCTGTAAGATCCGCAGCGACACTTACAGAACTTCTTTCTGCGAATGTATGGATAAACGGTATTCTTCGTTTATCAAAACTGTAATTCGGTACAGCACAGCGCGAAGCACCGGAAAGTACATATGCCTTTCTGATATCGCATTCCGCACCATGAAGAAATGCAGATGTAATAACAGACGGTATTCTTTCTTCAGCGTCACAGTCCATATCAGCTGAATGTATGCATACAGCAGTTCCCCCGGTTATGCTCTCTACAATACCTGAAAGAACTGGTTCCGGGCCTGTTTCTACAAATATTCTGCCGGAATTGTCTCCAAGGTTTTCAATACTCTCGCAGAAATGCACTTCTGAAAGAATATGTTCTGCCCAGTATTCCGGGGATGCGATCCTTTCGCGTTCAGGTCTGCCGCTGATATTCGAAATTATCTCTATGGAAGGAAGACTGAATTTTACTTCCGATGCTGCCTTACGGAATTTTTCAGCTGCTTTTTTCAGCAACGGTGTATGGAACGGTCTGCTTGTACGCAGAACTTTGAACTTGATACCAAGCTGTTCTGCTTTTTTGAGAACGGCATCAGTTTTTTCTTCAGTACCTGCAATAACTGTCTGCGAACGGCTGTTTGAGAGTGATATAAATACTTCATCCTGATCACTGATCAGTTCGGCGGTCTTTTCACGTCCTGCAAATATTGCTGCCATTCTTCCCTTAACAGCATATTCTTCAAGTATCTGGCCTCTTAAAGTTACAAGTTTTACTGCGTCTTCCGGAGTCATTACTCCCGCAATACACGCAGCTGCATATTCACCTATACTGTGGCCGATAACTGTATCAGGTTTTAACCCCAGACTGATCCACATTTTCGCCAGCGAATACTCACATGCAAACAGCGCAGGCTGTGTATAAACTGTTCTTTTCAGGTCGTAATCGCCGCTGAATACAATGTCATAAAGCTTTGAGCCGGTAATTCGGTTATAGTACTTAGCACACAAATCAAAAGTTTCACGGAAAACCGGAACTTTATCATAGAAAGTTTTACACATTCCGCTGTACTGAGAACCCTGACCGGTAAACAGAAAAACGGTTTTTACCGGTTCTTCTGCCACAGCGCTCTCCATTGATACGCTGTGCCCTTTCGAAACAGCCTCTTTCAGTACCTTTTCAAGATCTTTTCTTCCGGAAACTGTTATACAGGTTCGGTTACTTAGCTTAGCCCTTGTTGTATTCCACGAATATGACAGGGATGTCATATCCGGATATATCCCTTTACTCAGATATCCGAGCAGTCCCCGCATATTTCTTATAACACCGTCAGCAGATGGCGCTGTAAATACAAACGGGTAAACAGGCATTTTTCCGGGAACATTTTTTCTGACTGACCTGTACTCTTTCATAACGATATGAACGTTGGTTCCGGATAATCCGAATGAACTTACACCGGCTATACGTTCACGTTCGCCTGTATTCCATTCGGATCGTTCAGAAGCAACACGAACCGGTATCCTGTTCCAGTCAATAAAACCTGATGGCTTGTCAAAATGAAGACTTGCCGGTATCTTTTTTCTTTCAAGCATAAGCGAAGTCTTGATAATACCAGCTATACCTGCTGCTCCTTCAAGGTGACCGATATTTGTTTTGACCGATCCGATAAAAACCGGAGATTTCCGTTCCCCGAGGGCTTCAGCTATCGCCTTGGCCTCAATCGGATCGCCAAGTGCCGTACCGGTACCGTGTGCTTCGATATATCCAAGGTCAGATGCGCCTATACCACTCTTTTTCCACGCAGTCTTCAGAAGTTCAGTCTGTGCTGAACCGTTCGGAGCAGTAAGCCCTGAACTTGCACCATCCTGATTTACAGCAGAACCAATAATAAGGCTGCTTATTCTGTCGCCGTCTTTTTCGGCATCGGAAAGTCTTTTCAGAACGATTGCTGCTGCGCCTTCTCCTCGTACTGTGCCTGATGCGTTTTCCGCAAAGGCTCTTACTTCTCCGTCAGAAGAAAGAATGCCAAGTCCGGCTATCTTTTTAGTACTTTCCGGAGAAAACATGATATTTACCCCGACTACAACTGCTATGTCACAGTCGTAGTCACGCAGATACTTTATTGCTGTGTCTATCGCAACTGCCGACGAAGAACACGCAGTATCGATGGAAATTGACGGACCGCTGAAACCGAAAAAGTAAGAAATTCTGCCTGAAAGGAATGAATGATCAATACCTGTTATGTTGATCTCGTCATTGTTTTCATGCATATAGTTTTCATGGCCGAAATCATTCTGAACAGCTCCGGCGAAAACTCCGACTCTTTTACCTTTAAGTGAATCAGGTGCATAGCCGGCGTTTTCAAGCGCCTCCCAGCACACTTCAAGTGCGATCCTCTGCTGCGGATCGACTGAAGCGGCTTCTCCCGGAAGCATCCGGAAGAGTCTGTTGTCAAACTCTTCAATACTGTCAGCAAGGAAACCCGCCTTTTTTAGTCTGTCATCCTCAAGATATTTTTCCTTATCGTATTCGTTCCATCTGTCATCAGGAACTTCACTGATAACATCTTTTCCGTTCCACAGAACATCCCAGTAATCATCCGTATTTCTTATGCCGCCCGGCAGTCTGCATGACATACCGGTCACAGCAGCCGGTTCTGAATGACTTCCAGCCATTCTTAAGCGTTCCTTAAGATTTCTTATCTCAAGGAGCGCTTTTTTCATCAGTTCTTTTTCATTATGCATTTTATAGCCTTTCCTGTTTACGACTTTATGATCTTTGCAGTCTCAGCGATCTTAGCTATGCTTTCCGGCATTTCGATACAGGTGTAATGGTCACCGGCAACATCTATTACTTCCATTTCACCAATACATATACTGCTCCAGAAAGATCTGTCTTTTTCAAATTCATAGAACATCTTACTGTTGCCCGCCGGTCTTACATATCTTATATCGCCAAAGTATGTATCCATTTCGCAGGAGTACGATCTGAGTATACGGCAGTAAAAATCAAACATACTCTCTAGCACAGACGGGATAATGTTTTCAGAAGTCTTTTCTGCAGCAGCCGCTGCGTACATTCTGAAACGTTCATCCTTATCGGTTGCTGCGAGTTTTTCCATACCGGAACAAAGTGTATCAAATCTGCTGTCTGATTTAAGCTTTTCATAGCATTTTTCTTCTATTTTTCCGTCCGTGTCTATCAGATACTTAAACATATCTTCAATATCACAGTTTACGCATTCTTTCATCATTTCAAGATTACCGAATGTGATACCGTAGTTCTGAATGAACATCATTTCAAGGAATATCCTGTCTTCAATAAGCCACGGTACTGTCTGGGAATCTATAAGAAGAACATCGTCGATTTCGATTCCTTTTTCCGCAAGACGAACAGCACACTGAGATGCAAGCCATCCGCCGAAACTGTAACCTATAAGCTGAACATGTTCTGCTCCGGTTTCTTCGATCAGTGCGGAATAATCGTCTGCAAGCGTGGGAATTATTTCCTTTTCATCCATGCTGAAGAACTTTTCAGTATCACCGAGAGCAATCGTCATAACGTCTCCGGCATTCTGAGCAATCAGTTCATTTACAAGGCCGCGCAGTATATTAACTGTACCAAATCCGGCATGGAAGACCACTCTGATCGGACCTTCACCTGCACTTATTATTTCAGCATTGCCGATATGACCGTTTTCTTTTCTTCTGCTTTCCTCTGCTTCATGTTCACCGTTCTTCACGGACTGAATGAATTCTGCGACATTATAAATATCAGGATTGTTTAACATAAATCTGAGAATTGAGTCAAACGGAACATCGTTTATCATAGTTTCCCTGATTTTTCCCGTTATCTGGGCCATAATAAGAGAATCCGCTCCGTGATCATAAAAACTGTCATGCAGGCCAAGGCCCTTAAGTCCGAAACTTCCGAGTATCTCAGCAACCGACCTCTGAAGATCAGTCATGCCGGACATAACAGAATCATTTCCGTCTGTCTTATCTGCGCCTGAAGACGTCACCCTCTTTTCAGCGATTGCACGCAGTGCTTTTCCGTCTGTTTTGCCGTTTGATGTAACAGGCATATGGTCAAGCATGATATATACGGAAGGAATCATATATGAAGCAAGATTGTCACGGATAAGCGAAGAAATATCTTCACCGCTTATATTTACCCTGTCCGTCTTCATCTGTTTTACAAACAGTTCCATGCCGTAAGTCTCAAGAGAACTGCCAGGTTCAGGAAGTACAGACAGTGATGAATCTGGATCATTCTCATTGAATATGCTCTGCCACATCTGAGAATCAATAAATGCTTTGTCTTTTCTGATATCATCCTGCGGCTTTGTCATAAGAAATCCCTGCGAAGCAAGTATCCATGCTTCTTCTCTGAACGGTTCCGTGAAAAGGAAATATCCGCCCGGTCTTGCAAGTCTTCTTATCTGAGCAGCGCTGTAACGTATATCCTCTGCATTTTCAAGTACGCCTACAGCGATAATGATATCAAACGAGTTCTCTTCAAATCCCTGTTCACTAATATCTCTGTCTATGTTAAGTACAGAAAATCTCATATTCGGATTTCCTTCAAACTTTCCTTCCGCCAGCGGAATAAAATGAGGATTGATATCAGTTACATAATATGTATAATCCATTCCTTCAAGAGCTTTTGTCACCTGAAGTGAAGTAGCACAGGTTCCTGCACCTATTTCAAGTATTCTTACCTTCTTATTATTCTTTGTGTAGTTTACAGCGAAAGAACATATACATCTGTTAAGATACTGTGACATAAGATTGTTTACATACATATCAGTAACAACATCTGTTGATCCGTCCGGATAAAGAAGCTTGACAGGATCATTATCACCTGAAAGAAGTCCGTTCAGTTCGGTTGCGGAATTCCTGATATAACGCATAAACGCAGCAGAATTTGAAATATTTCCTTCTTTGCTGATCAGATCATCCCATTCAGATCTGTAACTTTCTTTATCGACAGGAATGAATTTGTCTGTAAATTCATAGGTATCCCCATCTGATCTCAGTATATTCTGCTTTACAAGATCCTTAAGCCAGTATTCAACCAGCCACTGATATTTTTCAAGTATTTTACCCGAACTGAAAATATCATTAAGTACAAAACTCTTTTTATTTCCAGAGACCTCATACAAGGCATTTGCCATACCGGAATAAAGAAGTTCATTCTGTATGTCAAAAGCAGCGATCACTCTGTTAATATCTGTATTTTCAAATACTTTTTCGGCTTCGGTATCTATTCTGTACGTAAACTTTTCAAATTCATTTTTATATTCATTCTGAGCTGAATCATCTGAAAAAGCCGGTACATAACAGCATACAACAGCATGTTCATTTTCTGATGACAAATAGATAACTGAAGCATCTTCAACTGAATTAACGTGATTAACTGCACTCTCTATCTCTCCGAGTTCGATACGGTGACCGTTCAGTTTTATCTGTGAATCAGAACGCCCGAGGAATTCTATTTCTCCGTTGTAATGATACTTGCCCACATCGCCGGTCATATACATTCTTTCTCCGGAAACAGGATGTTTTATAAACTGTTTTTCTGTCTTTTCAGTATCGTTGTAATATCCTTCAGCAAGTCCTTTTCCGAGAATATATATATCACCTTTCACACCGACAGGGCACGTTCTTTTTTTGCTGTCAAGAATACAGAACTGCTGGTTTGCAAGCGGATAACCGTAAGGTATACTTGCAAATCCTTCTGACAGTCCGTTATAGTCATGATAGATCGACCATATCGCTGCTTCAGTTGCACCGCCAAGGCTTACCACCTGCGCATTTGCTGAATATTCATGAATTTTGTCAGGAAGTCCGAGCGGGATCCAGTCGCCGGAAAGCATAACAAGTCTCAGTGATGAAATATCAGGGATTTCAGATTCATGATCAAGATAAACAGTAATCATATTCAGCAGTGACGGAACACTGTTCCAGACAGTTACTTTATTTACTGAAAGAAGTTCTGCAAGATACTGAGGTTCTTTCTTGCGGCTGTCTTCAGGATATACAAGCATTCCGCCGACAGAAAGAAGGCCGAAAATATCGTATACAGAAAGATCGAAAGTAAGCTGTGAAACGCCGAGCACACTGTCCTCAGGACCTACTGCATATCTGCGGTTGATGTCCTCGATCGTATTGACCGCAGCCTGATGGCTTACAGCTACACCCTTCGGTTCTCCGGTTGATCCTGAAGTAAAAATTATATAAGCAAGATCTTCTGCAGAAGCCTTTTCTGTATCCGGAAGCATTCCTTCCTCATTTAACTCATCAGCATATATTACACTTATTCCGTCAGGATAATCGGTAGTATCCCCTTTAAGAGTGATAATGTATTTTATATCTGCTTTGTCTATGATCTTTTTTATTCGGTTTGCCCCCTGTTCAACAGATACAGGAACATATACCGCACCTGCAGCGAGAACTGCAATTGCACCTGCTGGCTGGTAAACAGATTTTTTAGCAGCTATTCCTACTCTGTCGCCCTGTTTTACACCGTTTTTATCAAGCGCAGAGCATATTCTTCCTGCTATTTTCATAAGATCAGCGTATGAATATTTTTCCGCTCCTGCAATAACAGCAGTTTTATCAGGATATTTTTCTGCTGATGAAATCACTTCAGAATGAAGAAGATGTTCAGGAAGTTTGCAATCAGTATCATTTGCCTTTCTGTACAGTTCTTCCTGATAAGCAGGATAATCATATCTGACAGCATGTTCGGCAGATTCGTCTTCCGCGATCTTCATCAGTATTTCACTGAAAAGCATGAACATATCATCAAGCATCTTTTCATCGAATACATTTTTACGGACATCCCAGTTGACCTGCATTCCGAAGTCCCCGTCCATGACCTGACAGTCAATGAACACCTGCGGCGTCTGGCTGATACCTGTACCAGTTACCATACCCTTAAGCGACTGCGCATTCATTGAATTCAGAAGACCTATAGCACTTGTAAACACATACGGCATAAAAGCTGCATCAGCGCCTTTTCTTCTTGATACTTCACGCATAAATGAAACACCGCTGTAAAGGCTGTGATCAAGGTCTTCAAACAGTTCCCTGCTTGCTTTCTGTGCTGTCGAAGTAAAATCGGAAGTGTTTTCAAAATCCACTTCAAGCATATTAAGACTTGTAAAATCTCCTACTACCTTGCCTATATCACGGTGACAATCCTGTCTGCCGAGTATCGTAAGGTTTATCGCAAACCTTTTGTTTTCACTGTAACGTTCAAGTACAGATGCATATGCTGTAAGCATAAGAGCAGTCGGAGTAACGGAACAGTTTACCGCAGCTTTCTTTATCTTAGCCCATTGTTCAGGGGTAAACTGCAAAAATCTTCTTTCAAACTCCGCCTTTGAGTCCGGATCATATTTTTTAGTATCAATATGCGGGCATTCAGGAAAAGTTTCAATTTTATCAAGCCAGTATTTTCTGTCGTTTTCATATGCTGCTCCAGCCTTAAGCTCACGTTCCGCAATAACATAATCCCTGAAACTTACCGATATCTCTGGAAGTTCTGATATTGTTCCGAAATAAAGTCCCTCAAACTGCAGAAGCAAAAGCCAGATACTTGTCCAGTCAGCAATTATAAACTCAATGGAAAAATGCATGACCGCACTGTTTTCGTAATTTGTAACACCCACTGAAAAATAAGGCCAGCTTCCTACCTTATAACTGCTGTGCCCCATTTTCTTCATTACTTCATTTCTGTCAGTGCTGCCGTAGTCGGTAACAGTAAAATGAGGAGCCTTTTCCATTATCTGCTGATAGCCTTCCTCATGGATAACAGTTCTCAGCATTTCATGATGTACGATAAGACGATTCCAAATGTCTTCGGCGCGTTTCACGTCAATATGTTCATAGTCAAGCTGAAGATAAATGTGACACGCAACACCGCCGTAATCAAAAAGGTTCTTTCGTCCCATAAGATAAGACTGCTGAACATCGGTGAGCAGGAACGGTTCAAAACGGTGTTCAGGATCTTCAATAATTCTGATTCTGCCCTTCATGCCGTTTAGTACATCTATTATTTCCTGCTTGTATTCCTTAAGTTCAGCCATATCTTCCTTCTTAAGAATACCGTTTGCAGCTCTGAACTTTATTTTGTCTTCTTCGGTCCAGAGTTTAACACCTTTTGCTGAAAGCCTTCCGATTATCTCTTCGGCTTTACTGTTTCTGTTTTCCATTCGATCACTCCTGTTAATTGCCTGAATTTTCGATATATGACATCAGACTGTCTGCTTCACTGCTTACAGTTTTGCCTGAAATAAGTGAAGCGAAGCCTATTTCTGATGTAAATTCATGCCACATTTTTGATGCAGCAAGGGTTTTGTTATAGTACATATTCATTGCTTTGCTGTCTTTTTGCTCTATAATTCCCAGATAGTTTTCTATATCTTTTCCAATGGCAGGTATCCATTCCTCTGTAAAGATCTTACTGAATTCTTTACTCTGTGGTCTGTACAGCTCTCTTACACTTTTTTTAGCAAGATCAGGGTCACCGCTAAGCTCGGAAACGATACCTCCGTGAACAGGCACAAACATTTTATTGTACCAGTAAACTCCGCCCATAGCATCATCAAGACGTAACCTGCCGTCAGATGTAATCAGTTCGAATCTGAAAAGATAATGCATAAAGTTATCCGGGTCCTCCGGGTTTACCTGATTCTGAACTGTAAACAGCACCGGAACTCCACCGATATCAGCTTCGGCTGTCTGAAAAGGCCTGTCGTTTTTACTTATGTTATGCAAACTGAAAGGTCTGACACTTTTAACAATTTCAGAAATGATCTCAAAAACCGGATATGAAACCTGTGAAGCAGTTCCAACCTCAATAAACTGTATTTCAGAAACTTCTGACAGTTTTTTTGCAGCCTCTGTAAAGCATTTTACATTAGGCAAATGCCGGTACAGATCACCTACTCTGTAAAACACTCCGTTTTTTCCTGCTATACGCGCACATTCTGTAATATCCCTGAAATGTACAGGCTGTTCCTGTATAACGTTTATTCCGCGTTCAAGAAACTGCTTTGAAAGATCAGTACCAATGCCACCAAGAACACCGGAACGTGTAACAACACAGGCCAGTCTGACATCATCTGGTATCTCCTCCACAGATCTGAAAAGTCTTACGCCATAATGTTCAGCACACTTTACGGAACGTTCGCTGCCTGCCGCAAGAATACCGCAGAAATCTATCCTGTCCTCTGATTTTTTCAGTGCTTCGCAGTAAAACTGTCCGAATGTCGTTCCGCATACTACTGCTTTTATTCTGTCACTCATATTTCACCATAGCTTTCTTCATTCAGTTCATCGATCGACATATCATATTCATCGAACATAACTGTTCTTTTATTCCCGCTTATTTTCTTTACGATATCCGGCATATATCTGTTAAAGAAAGGTGTACGCGAAAATTCAGAAAAACTTATCAAACCTGAAAGATCAGTTTCATCTGCTGCCATCTCAGTACATATCCCGGAAACAAGCCCTGTCAGTGACTGTGATGATTCCGTTCTCAGAACCAGAGTTGATGTTTTTTCTTTTTCTTCAGAAATGCCGCTTATCTCTATAAGGAACATAAAATGATCATTTGCCTTTATATGATGAAGTCTGCTCAGTTCCACAAGTCTATTTGCAGATCCCGTCTTATCAGTACTGAATGTTACTGCAGCCTGTTTCAGAATTGAACCGGTCTCAGCACCGCCGAATGAAACAAAACTTTCTCCGTCAGCACACAGGTTCTTTTTCAGAAAAGCTGTTTCCGAGTCGGAATATTCTGTCAGATCTTCCTCACCGATAAACGGAACATTCACTCCTTTAAGCTGCTTCACCATACCCGATTTAGCTGTCGAACTAGTTACACCTTCGAGGTAATCATAAGCGGCACCAAAGGAAAAAACACCGCTCATGGAAGTTATATGTCTGTAGTTAGTCACTTTGCTAAAGTTACGGGCGGCATAAAAAGCAAGAGGAACCGAAAGTCCCGGAAGCGCACCGGCTGTGTAAAAACCTTTTCCTGATACATTTTTAAAGTGATCTCCGGTTCCGGCATCAACAAACGGTCTGTTATTGACAGCACAGATATCAGCGATCTCAGAGCCCTTACGTACTGCCCCAGAAACCATATTCAGTACGACATCGTTTCTGCAAACGAACTCTTCAAGAAATGCATTGTCGATAATATCCGCTTCGGTAAAACTAACATTTATCATTCCGTTAAAAAACAGATCCTTACGTGCTTTATTTATATTACGGCTCACAGCTTCTATCTGAAACCTGCCAGTACTGTTCAGATATTCAAGAGCATAGCGCCCGACGTCACCAGCTGCGCCAAGAATGCCGATTTTATTCATATAAATGATCCTCCGTTCATTTAGTTAGTCGTAGCTAACCTATATGCAAATTTTTTTACCCTGCAGCAATCTGCAAGGTAAAAAAATCAGCATATTCATTTTTCATTATTTTTTAAAGCGCTGATCATAGAGTGATCAGCGCTTAGAAACGGGGTCAAGCCCCCGTTTATGACGCATTTCGGAAACCGGAAGAACCATATCTCCTGTTTATAAATGGCCCTGCTTATTCTCTGTTTTTCAGCGCTTCTGTCATTGCAATCTTTCTGACATGCTTCATATGCATCATATTGGTGATAAGGCATGTAATTACACCGATAGCAATAATGGATGCTATTACCGGTACACTTACTTTAAAGTAGAAGAAACCGCTCATTGACGAAAGCATCGAAGGCCACATTTTACACATAAGTTTGTACTGCAGCGGCAGACAAAGAATAATTGAAACAACAATGATTATTTCAGCCTGTGAAAGATAAAGCTTGTTTACTTCAGGATTTCTGTAGCCGAATACTTTAAGAAGAGAAATGTTAAGTGCGTTCTTGTCGATAACAATCTTTGTAAGAAGGTACATGACAATTACATAGCACACAACACCGACGATAACAAGAATAACTATAAGTGAAGCCATAAGTTCCTTCATCTGTTCAGCACTGTCAGCAACTTTGTCTCTTGTTATAGTATTGGATATATACATATCATCGATATCTTCAATTTCTTCATCGCTGAAGAGTGTATTATAATATCCTTCTTCCTTTTCAAGAAAATCGTTCAGAATATCCTGCTTTGTAAATGCATACACGCCAAGCTTGAAATCAACTATATCAACGATTTTTACATCCCAGCTGTGAAGAGTGAGCTTGTTGTCAAGTGTGATCCTGTCACCGATCTTAAGTCCGAGCTTTTCAGCCATAACATCTGATATTATAACGCTTCTTCTGTTTAGCCTGTCTGTATCGATCTCGGAGAAGTAATCTGAATCTTCACAAATACCGAGTACATTTACACCGAGCATTCTGCCGCTGTATTCTGTTTCATAGGAACTGATAGTATCACGTTCAACGTATTTGTCGAGAACTGAATCATCCGGAAGCGGAGTCTTTAAAACATACTGGTAATCAGAAACAGCGCTGTCCGGAAGTGTATCGATATACACATCAAAAGAAGAATTCATTCCTAAGCCGAACATTATAAGCCATCCTGAAAGGAATACACCAAAAACAAGTGAGATATATTTTCCCTTGTTTCTGAGAACCGTTCTGAGTCTGAAACGGCTGATAAAGTCGAGGAATTTCAGACTGTGTGCCTTTCCGTCCTTTGATTCCTTTCTTATATCCTTTCGGATAAGTTTTAAAGGTGTTAGATTAAGTTTTGAGCAGAATACTATAAGATTTATAATTACCACTGCAAGTATCGGAACAGCAAGTCCGAGAACATAAACCTTCGGTTCAATTGTAAATTCAAGTTCCGGAAGATTGTCATACTCGTAAATGCTCTTTGCAGGAATTTCGTAAAGCACAGTCGTTCCCAGTGCAAATCCCGCAGCAGAACTTATAAGCGTAACTACAAAAGGAATTGTAATGTAATGAATAAGGATAGAAATTTTTCTGAATCCTGTTGCAATAAGTACTCCGACAAATGAGCACTCCTCTTCAAACGTATGAATCGATACTATAGCGAAAAGGAACGCAACAATTATCATGCCGAGAATTATGAAATACATTGAAGACTGAAGATTGGTTTCAACCTTTGAAGTAACGCCGTTTACACGTGTATTATCTTCAATCGGACAGAAACTGCTGATAATATGGTCTTCGCTCAGATCTTCGATAAGAGTTTTGTTTCTTTCGTTAAGTTCGTCATCCTCGTAGACATTTCTGTACCAGTATGAATAATTCCATACAAGATCTTTTTCATCGATCTTATCCATGTAATCGGCATTCACCACAGCTACACCAAACGTGTTTCTGTCAGCGAGAAGATCACCGGTATTTTTAAGTGATACAACATAATCAGGCAGACCGATTATTCCGGTAACCCACATTCTTTTACCGTTGATTCTTATCCTGTCATTAAGCTGAATGTCATTTGCCTCTGCAAAAAGTTTGTCTAATGCAATCTCATCTTCAGCTTCAGGAAGACTGCCTTCAAAAACGATCTCTCTGTTGATGTCCTTTCGAGGTCTGAAAAGTCTTAATGTTACTGTTTCATCTTCATCTTCATCATCCTCATCGTCGTCATCATCGTCTTTATCATCATCTTTTTTGGATTTTTTAGTTTCAAATTCGATATCTGTATAGAACTGTTCTTCTATTTTGATATCGCTTTTGAGCTCATCGCAAAGCTCATCATAATCCGCTTTCATAAACAGTGTGAATTCACCGTTTTCAAGTCTGTTTGCATCGACCATGTTGTTGTATGAAGCAAGCGTGCTTCTGTATGATACCATATAAGCTACGCAAAAGCATACCAGCAGGACGATAAAAAGTGCCATTCCAAAATAACTTCCGAAGTTTCTGATAAAAAATCTTGGAAGTCTTTTTCTTAAAACTCTGTTCATAAGTCAACCTCTGTTCAATTACTGCAATTCTTCTTACCAGGTAAGGTCCTTTGCCGGGACCTTTTTGTCATTAATAAAGTTTTTCGTCACTTTACCGTCTTTAAGAAGAATTACCCTGTCAGACATATGACTTATCGCTTCGTTATGTGTAACAATAACAATGGTCGTATTATACTCATGATTTACTCTTTCGAGCAGTTCAAGTATTTCCTTTGACGTATCATAGTCAAGAGCTCCGGTTGGTTCATCACAGAGAAGAAGCGAAGGTGTCTTTATAAGAGCACGTCCGATAGATGTTCTCTGCTGCTGTCCGCCGGAAAGCTGACGAGGAAATTTATTCTGGTGTTCTTTGAGACCAAGGTCGTCAAGAAGCTTGTTTATATCAAGATTTCTTTTTCCGAGAAATCCGCATACTTCAATATTTTCTTTTACTGTAAGATCAGGAATAAGATTATAGAACTGAAAAACAAACCCGAGATAATCACGTCTGTAGTCAAGAAGGTTATCGCCTTTATCAAGTTCGATCTCATTTCCCTCAATAGTAATAGAGCCGGATGTGATAGTATCAATACCGCCTATAAGATTGAGAAGTGTGGATTTTCCGGCACCAGACGGTCCCAGAACCGTGCAAATTTCCCCTTTTTCGAGTTCGAAGTCTACTCCCTTAAGAACATGAACAACACTGTCCCCTACACCATAATCCTTTTTGAGTTTTTTTACTTCTACAAACATTATTTTTTTCCTGAACGAAAACGATCCGTTCAATACCTTTCATTTTATTATGGCAGAATAAAATGTTATCTAAAGGTTAGTCCGCGCTAACTCACGATTATTATTTTATACTAAACAAATCCGGTTTGTCAAGAAGGTAATTATGCAATCTCGCTTTTTCACATTTTTCTTTTCGATTTACAATTTCATTTCAGACATTTCAACAATTTTTACAACCTGGTTGCTGTTAAACAATCAGTAAGCCCTGTTCCACTCTTAATACAGTTATGATAAAACGAGAGTAAAGCCCCGTTTTCATCCCGATAAACCCATTTACCGATTGGAGTATTACTATCCGATTGGTACTTGATTTTGTTATAAACCTATATTATAATCATTAAGGCAGAATAAAATTTTACCTATCGGTTAGCTGCGACTTACTCTAATCCAGACGGAGGAATATAATTTGGATAATCAAATGAATTTTATTGATCTCGGGGAAAATGTTACGGATGTCGGACATACAAATGACTGCCGTATAATGAGAATAACCAACGATACCGGCGAAGGTACTATGACTATGTATCCGGTATTTGACGGTGTATATATAGTCTACAACAATTTTCATATGAAAGAATGCAAGTCAAACTTTCACGAAAATAATATTCTCTGCATAGATCACTGCCGTGAAGGTCGTATAGAAACTTCAAAGGGAGACGAAGCATGCTGCTATCTTTCAGCCGGTGATATGCGTATTGACGACAGTTCACACAATAAAGGCAATTCCTTTTTTCCTCTTGGTCACTACTATGGGATGACTATTGGGATAGAAATTGATGCTGCTGAAAAAAGCATACACGAATCAGTTCTGAATTTTTCTGTAAATATTCCTGCAATTGCTGAAAAATACTGCTGTCACGAAACACCGTATGTTATTTCAAAAGCTCCCGAAATAGCCAATATCTTTTCACAGCTGTACAACGTACCTTCAAAGATACGAACGGATTATTTCAGGATAAAAGTACTTGAACTGCTTTTGTATCTTGATGCACTTGAGATCAGTTCACACATTGAAGAAAGACCTTATTTTTATAAGTCGCAGGTAGAAAAGATACGGACACTGCATAAATTTATAACTGCAACACCTGAAAAATTTTATACTATCGACGAGCTCGCTGCCAGATTTGATATCTCTTCAGCATCGCTGAAAAAATGTTTTACAAGTGTTTACGGAAGTCCGGTATACACATATATGAAAACATACAGAATGAATCTGGCCGCTGTAGCCCTCAGACAGGAAAGATCCAAAAAGATATCGGATATTGCCAGATCGGTCGGGTATGAAAACTCAGGAAAGTTTTCAGTAGCTTTCAAAAGCGTAATGGGCAGAACTCCCCAGGAGTACAGGTCCTATTATATCGAAACGGAGGATAATTAAATGAATAAAAAAGGCTGGTTCTCGCAGATGCTCAGCTTTGCAGAAAACTGTAAACCCAAAATGTTCTGGTCAGTCTTTCTTTCAGTTATAAGCCTGTCAAGCGGTCTTATTCCATACTACTGCATGTACAGAATAATAGCTGAATTTACCGAAGGGACTGCAGATAAAAGTACTGCCGTAAAATGGTGCGTTTATTCACTGATCGCATTCGCAGTAAAATCTCTCTGCTTTTCTTTATCGACCGGACTTTCCCATTCGGCTGCGTATGAAATTCTGGAAAGCTTAAGAAAAAGAATAGCAGACCGTTTTCTTCACGCTCCGCTGGGCACAGTACAGGACCATTCAATAGGTGAGATAAAGAATATTATCGTTGATAAAACAGAAAACATGGAACCGCCGCTTGCTCATATGGTTCCGGAAGGTGCTGGTCATATAGTCCTTCCTGTAATAAGCTTTATCGCACTTATTATGATAAACTGGAAAATTGCGGCCGCAGCACTTGTCACTTTCCCGCTCGCTTTTATCTGCATGGGACTTACTTTCAGCATAAGCGGAAAGAATTTTGAAAAGTACAACGAATCCAACGCATATATGAACAGTACTATCGTTGAATATATCGAAGGAATTGAAGTTATCAAGGCTTTCGGAAGAGCCGGTGTTTCATATGAGAAATTCGCTGGTGCCATCAATAACTACAAATCATTTGTTGTTAAATGGATGCAGTCCACATGGATCACAATGAAGCTTGCTTTCGCCCTCTTCCCTTCAACAATGATCGGCGTTCTTCCTGTAGGCATTCATCTGTGGACGAAGGGAGAAATATCTGCTGCTGAATGCGCTCTTGCTGTTATGATGTCGATCTCAATGGTTGGTTCACTTGCTAAACTGGAAGTATTCTCAGAAAATATGAGACAGCTGAAAAATACTGTTCTCGAACTTATGACTTATCTCGAAATGAAGGAACTTCCTGAACCTGCATCAAGAGCGGAAGTAAGAAACTTCAATATAAAGCTTGATAACGTACACTTTTCTTATACCGGCAAGCCTGAGGATGAAGTACTTCACGGAATCAGCACTGAACTGAAGGAAGGAAGTTTCACAGCTCTTGTAGGTCCTTCCGGCGGCGGAAAATCTACTATCGCCAAGCTTATTGCCCGTTTCTGGGATGTTACTGACGGAAGCATCACTATCGGCGGAGTAAACATAAAGGATATGCCGCTTTCTCAGCTCACGGAATATGTAAGCTTTGTTGCGCAGGATAATTTCCTGTTCCGCACAACCATTATGGAAAACATAAGACTCGGAAACCCTTCTGCATCAGACGAGGAAGTTAAGGCTGCTGCCCGTGCAGCTCAGTGCGAGGAATTCATAATGAAACTCCCGGACGGATATAACACGCAGGCCGGCGAAGCAGGTAAAAGACTTTCAGGCGGTGAAAAACAGCGTGTTGCCATTGCAAGAATGATGCTGAAAAATGCTCCTATAGTTATACTTGATGAAGCTACCGCTTTTACTGATCCGGAAAATGAAGACAAGATCCAGCGCAGTATCGCTGAACTTACCAAAGGCAAAACCCTTCTGGTCATTGCACACAGACTATCCACTATTGCAAAAGCCGACAATATACTTCTGCTGAAAAACGGAACTATCGAAGCAGAAGGAACTCAGAGTGAACTTCTGAAAAACAGCAGTCTTTACGCTTCAATGTGGCAGGCTCACATAGGCGCAAAGAAAAGATCGGTTATTTCCGGAAAGGAGTGCAGAGCAGATGTTTAAAACCTTAAAACGTATCATAGACTGGTGCGGTGATTTTAAAGGAAAACTGTATCTTGGATTTGTTTTTTCATTTTTCTCACACTGGTTTGCGGCAATGCCGGTAATGGCAGCTTCATATGCCGTAGGTAAAATGATAGATTCAGAAATGAACGGTACTGAATTTGACCGTCAACTGATACCGCTCAGTCTTGGTGTTCTTATACTGTTTGTTTTTCTTCGTTTTCTTTTTGACTATATTCGCGCAAGACTTCAGGAAACGATCAGCTATGAACTTGTGGCCCGTGACCGTCTTGCCGTGGGTGACGCTCTTAAAAGAGTCTCGCTCGGATATTTTCAGAATGTAAATACAGGTACCATCCTTTCATCTATCACAACAGGACTGAATACACTTGAAAATATGGGAATAAGAATGACGGATGTGTTTATAGGCGGCTATCTTAACTTCGCCTGCGTTCTAATTTTCCTTCTTTTCATTAAACCTGTAATCGCTCTTATAGCAGTTGCAGCAGCGGCTGTTTCTTTTATATTCCTTACACTCGTATCAAAGTACAGTACACGAAATGCTCCTGTCGAAGCTCAGGCCAACAAAGATCTTACCATGGCTGTGATCGAATATGCGCGAGGTCTTCCTGTTGTAAAGTCATTCGGTCAGAGCGGAGCATCTACTGCTGCTATCAATAAAGCTATAGCAGACAGCAAGCGTATACACCTGAAGATCGAATGGGGCTTCATTCCTTCCAACTGCGGTCATCATTTAGCGCTGCGCTGCGGTACAGTCGCTTTGGGGCTTGCATCCAGTATTATGGGCATTTCAGGTGAGCTTCCGGTTTCATATATGCTCAGTTTCATCTTCTTCTCATTTATCATATTTATCAGCCTTGAGCCGATAAGTGACAGTTCGCATATTCTCGGAGTTATTGATGACGCGTTTGATCAGCTTGATATGCTGAAGAAAACTGATAATATGATCGACCGTGACGGAAAGGATATAACTCCTGATCATTTCGATATAGAATTCAGTCATGTAGACTTCGGATACGATACAAGAAAGGTACTTAATGACGTAAGCTTTTCTATTCCGGAGAAAACAAGTACTGCTATTGTAGGTCCGTCCGGTTCAGGTAAGACAACTATCTGCAGCCTTCTTGCAAGATTCTATGACACTGACAAAGGTACGATAAAAGTCGGCGGACATGACATAAAAGAAATGACCTGTGACAGTCTTTTAAAGAATATAAGTATGGTTTTTCAGAATGTATATCTTTTCAATGACACAGTAAGAGCAAACATTCTGTTCGGTAACCCTGACGCAAGTGAGAAAGACATGATAAACGCAGCAAAAAAAGCATGCTGCCACGACTTTATCATGAAACTTCCGTACGGATATGATACAGTTATAGGTGAAGGCGGCGGCACGCTTTCCGGCGGTGAAAAACAAAGAATATCCATCGCCCGTGCAATGCTTAAGAATGCCCCGATAATAATTCTGGATGAAGCAACAGCCAGCATCGATCCGGAGAATGAACACCTAATTCAGAATGCTATTTCTGAACTCACAAGGAACAAAACGATCATCACCATCGCACACAGACTTGCAACTATTGAAAACGCAGATCAGATCCTTGTTGTGGACAATGGTTCAATTATTCAGAAAGGAAAGCATTCCGAACTCATTCAAAAGGAAGGACGATATAAGCAGTTTATCACAATAAGACAAAACGCTGAAAAATGGAGCATCAGCCAGAACTGATATCTTCTGTGATATAAATACGCAAAAATGTGCATACAGGTTTTCACTTGTATGCACATTTTTTGTTTCCTTAAGGAAACGCTGATTTATTCATAAATCAGCGTGGGGCTCCGGGGCGAAGCCCCGCAAATCCCACCTTCGGGAATCCGGCGAAGCCGGATTCCCGGTTTAATCAGTGTTTCCTTAAATAAAAGCAGAACGGACATTCAGAATATACTGAACGTCCGCTCTGCAATTATTGAGGTTTATGAAATATCAAAAAGATTAGAAAAATGCGTATCTTTTATTCGTAGTCCACTACATTTACCCATGAAAGAAGGATCTCTTTTTCCTTGTCTTTCTTCTTGACCGACTGTGAAGCGGCAACTACAGGCATCCAGGACTGGACATACTTCTTTTCTGTCTGACTCTTTGTGCAGAAGAGTTCAAGGTATTTCTCAGCACCGGCAATGTTTCCTTCAAGGCAGAATGTGAGATATGTTCTTGCGGCATCTGCAGAAGCGTTGCCCTGTGTGGCATGAGCCCAGTCTATGATGTAAGGAGTTCCTTCAGGAGTGATGATGATATTTGACGGTGTGTAGTCACCGTGACAGAGCTTAACGTGCTTCTTCATACCGTCAAGACGTGTGTGAAGATCATACTTTGTAGTATCATCAAGATCAGAAAGATCGATCTTGCGGTTCATCTTGTCTGTGAGACGGCTGAGCAGCGGGCAGCTCTTTGACTGGATCTTCAGCTGCAGGTCAACGAACATTTCCATGTATTCATCATACTTTTTCGGATTGGATGCAATAAGTTCCGAGAGGCTTTCGCCTTCAATGAACTGTGAAACGATCGCCCATTTTCCGTCTATTCTTGTTACTTCAAAAAGCTCCGGAACATTAAGACCAGTCTCCTCAACTCTTGCGTGGTTGAGGGCTTCGTTTAATACATCAGCCTTTGAAAATACTTCATCGAAAAGCTTGATGCATCTGTCACCGTCACGGTAGATCTTCTTGTTTATTCTTTCTGAAATGCAGTTTTCAGGTTTCATGCTTTTTACCTCCCCTTTAGCCCTTAGGATATTCTTTTTCAGTAAATGTCTTTCCGTAGAATGCGTTTAAGTACATCTGCTTCATTTCGCTCATTAACGGATAACGTGGATTTGCACCTGTACACTGGTCATCGAATGCATTTTCTGTCATTTCATCAAGTGTTGCAAGGAAATCCTTTTCTGAAATGCCGTAGTCAGCAATAGTATCCTTGATACCTATTCTGTGACGAAGATCTCTTATAGCAGCAATAAGGTTTTCGAGTTTCTCCTTCGGATTCTTTCCGCCGAGGCCGAGGTAGTCTGCTACTTCAGCGTAACGTTCGAGTGTATGAGGGTGATCATACTGCGGGAATGTACCCATCTTAGCCGGTTTTTCGGAAGCGTTGTAGCGAAGTACATCTTCTATAACAAGAGCATTTGCTATGCCGTGAGGTATATGGTGGTAAGCGCCGAGCTTATGAGCAAGTGAATGACTGATACCGAGGAACGCATTTGCGAAAGCCATACCTGCCATAGTAGCTGCGTTGGCCATCTTTTCTCTTGCTTCAGGATCGTTCGGACCGTTATCGTAAGCTCTCGGGAGATATTCGAAGATGATCTTGAGTGCCTTAAGTGCAAGACCGTCAGTAAAGTCAGTTGCCATAATTGAGGCATATGCTTCAAGAGCATGAGTTACTGCGTCGATACCGGATGCAGAAGTAAGTCCCTTTGGAGCTGACATGTGGAAGTCAGTATCAATAATGGCCATGTCAGGGAGAAGCTCATAGTCTGCAAGCGGATATTTTACGCCAGTGCTTTCATCAGTGATAACTGCGAAAGGCGTTACTTCAGAACCTGTACCAGCTGATGTAGGAATTGCAATGAAATATGCCTTCTCGCCCATCTTAGGGAAAGTATATACTCTTTTTCTGATATCCATAAAACGCATTGCCATGTCTGCAAAATCTGCTTCCGGATGTTCGTAAAGAACCCACATGATCTTGGCAGCATCCATTGCAGAACCACCGCCGAGAGCGATTATTACGTCAGGCTTGAATGAAGTCATCAGAGCTGCGCCTTCCTTTGCACACGAAAGTGTAGGATCCGGTGCAACGTCAAAGAAGGATGTATGCTGAATACCGAGTTCATCGAGCTTGTCGGTAATAGCCTTTGTAAATCCGTTTTCATAGAGGAACTTATCTGTTACAACAAAGGCACGCTTCTTGTCCATTACTGTCTTAAGTTCATCAAGTGCCACCGGCAGGCAGCCTCGTTTCATGTATACTTTTTCAGGAACTCTGAACCAGAGCATATTCTCTCTCCTTTCGGCAACGGTTTTAATATTGATAAGATGCTTTACACCTACGTTTTCACTTACGGAGTTACCGCCCCATGAACCGCAGCCAAGTGTAAGTGAAGGAGTAAGGCTGAAGTTGTATATGTCACCGATACCACCCTGAGACGATGGTGTATTTACGAGAATACGGCATGTCTTCATTCTGCTTCTGAATTCTTCAAGCTTAGCCTGTTCTGTAAGAACGTTAAGGTAGATAGATGATGTATGACCGTAACCGCCGTCAGCAATGAGTTTTTCAGCCTTATCGAAAGCGTCCTTTATATCTTCTGCCTTGTACATTGCAAGTACTGGTGAAAGCTTTTCATGTGCGAATTCTTCAGAAAGATCTGTGCTGTCTACTTCACCGATAAGGATCTTTGTTCCTTCAGGAATTTTTACACCGGCAAGTTCAGCGATCTTGCATGCACTCTGACCAACTATCTTTGCATTAAGCGCACCGTTTATAAGAATTGTCTTTCCAACTTTTTCTTTTTCAGATTTTGTGAGGAAGTAGCATCCGCGTGCTGCAAATTCAGCCTTTACTTTATTGTAAACATGCTTATGAACAATAGTTGACTGCTCAGAAGCACAGATCATACCGTTGTCAAAAGTCTTGGAATGGATGATCGAGTTTACTGCGAGAATAATGTCAGCAGTTTCGTCGATGATAGCAGGTGTGTTTCCGGCACCAACACCAAGTGCAGGCTTACCGCTTGAATATGCAGCCTTAACCATTCCCGGACCGCCTGTCGCAAGGATTATATCTGCTTCAGCCATTACAAGATTAGTCATTTCGAGGCTCGGTACATCGATCCATGAAATAATGCCTTCAGGAGCACCAGCCTTAACTGCAGCTTCAAGAACGATCTTTGCAGCTTCAATTGTAGATTTCTTTGCTCTTGGATGAGGGCTGATGATGATACCATTTCTTGTCTTAAGTGCAAGAAGCGACTTGAAGATCGCTGTGGAAGTAGGGTTTGTTGTAGGAATTACAGCAGCGATAAGGCCGATAGGTTCTGCAATTCTTGTGATTCCGGCAGCTTTGTCTTCCTCAATGATACCGCATGTTTTTGTGTTTCTGTAGGTGTTGTAGATATACTCAGAAGCAAAGTGATTCTTGATTACTTTGTCTTCAACTATACCCATGCCTGTTTCTTCAACAGCAAGCTTTGCAAGCGGTATTCTGTTCTTGTTTGCAGCAGTAGCAGCAGCAAGAAAGATCTTATCGACCTGTTCCTGCGTAAATGAAGCAAACTGCTTCTGTGCATTTCTGACTCTTTCGATAGCAGCTTCCAGCTTTTCAGTGCTGTCAACTATTTCGTAGTTCTTCTTATCCATTTTTACCTCCCGGATTATAATTTAAACTAGTCTGCCCGCAGAACATGCGCGGATATATTCCGTTTCTCAGGCATCGTTCTGCGGCAGAACAGTATATCATCTGTTATTTTCGTGCCACGCCTGTATCCCTTGCAGCCTTCGCTACTGCTTCAGCAACAGCTTTCGCCACATTCTTGTCAAGAGCACTCGGAATTATGTAATCCGCACTGAGTTTATCATCAGTAACAAATGAAGCGATCGCTCTTGCAGCTGCAATCTTCATCTCATCATTGATATCGCTTGCGCATACATCAAGTGCTCCCCGGAAAATGCCCGGGAATGCAAGAACATTGTTTATCTGGTTTGGATAATCGCTTCGTCCGGTTCCGACTACGGCTGCTCCGGCAGCAATTGCATCTTCCGGCATGATCTCCGGTGTAGGATTTGCCATCGGGAAAATGATCGGATCCTTTGCCATCGACTTGACCATTTCGCGTGTAACACATCCCGGTGCAGATACGCCTATGAAAACATCAGCACCTTCTATTACATCCTTAAGAGTTCCCTTTCTCATCTGCTTGTTAGTGATCTCAGCCATTTCCTCCTTGACAGGATTCATGTCTTCAGTTCTGCCCTTGTAAACTGTGCCCTTTCTGTCACAGAGAACAACATCTTTAAGACCCATTGAAATAAGGAGCTTAACGATCGCAATACCGGCAGCTCCGGCGCCGCTGATTACTACTCTGATCTCATCGATCTTCTTGCCGACTACCTTAAGTGCATTCATCATAGCAGCAAGAGTTACAACCGCTGTACCGTGCTGGTCATCGTGGAATATCGGAATGTCACAGCATTTTTTCAGTTCTTTCTCTATTTCAAAGCATCTCGGAGCTGAAATATCTTCAAGATTTACACCTCCGAAAGAACCGGCAAGAAGTTTAACAGTATTTACAATATCGCTTACTTCCTTAGATCGAATACAAAGCGGTACAGCGTCAACATCTCCAAAAGCTTTGAAAAGAGCACACTTACCTTCCATAACAGGCATACCCGCCTCCGGACCGATATCTCCAAGTCCGAGTACTGCTGTTCCGTCAGTCACGACGGCAACAAGATTTGAACGTCTAGTAAGCTCATAGCTTTTACTTACATCTTTCTGAATTTCAAGGCATGGCTCTGCAACACCTGGAGTGTACGCAAGTGACAGATCATCTGATGTCTCCAGAGGAGTACGGCAGATGACTTCGATCTTGCCTTTCCATTCATAATGCTTCTTCAGCGATTCTTCTGCGTAATTCATGTAAAAAGATCCTTTCGGTTGTATTACAGTTAGCATTTGCTAACCTATAATAATTATAAATGTACTGAAATAAAATATCAAGAGTAAAACCTGCTCTTCCGGAAAAAACGTAAATACCAACAAAAAGTGATTTACAATCCTGAAATCTTTTGTATTCAGTTACCTCTTGCTAACTAATGCATATCATTTCAATACAAATAAGTCAGGATTGATATCAGTTATTCCTGCGGCATATGATCGCCGAAAAAAACGGCTAAAACAAAAAAAGATCGTCTCTGTTCTCATCCGACAGAGGCGATCTTTTTTTAGTTTCAGTTTTAAATATTTACGCTTTTTTCGAGAATATTTTTCGTTTCTTTCCAGTCCGGAAGCATCACTTGTAGAAGCGAATAAAAATCTTTTGAATGATTCGGGTGAATGAAGTGGCAGAATTCGTGGAAAACAACGTATTCGATACAGCACATTGGTGCTTCGATAAGACGTTTGTTAAGGGTTATAATACCTCTTTTCGGCATACAGCTCCCCCACCTTGATGTCATTTCTCTGATTCGAAGTTCAGGAAATTTAACACCATAAGGAATAAAACGCTTATGAACTTCATGCATAACTTCTTCGAAAATTGAGTTACAGAAATCATCCAGCCAGTTGTTAAACAACGTCATAATATTTGATTTATACGCCGAATCAGTGCGAAGTGTTTTTACATGTACATACACTCCATCGTAAACGACTGATTCTGAATAAGACTTCTCAATACTCAGACGAAGATTTTTTCCAAGCAGAGTAACATTTTCTCCGCTTACGTATTCAAGTTCCGAACGCGGCTCCAAATTGCACTGAAAACTTTCGATTGCTTTACGAATGTAATCACTCTTGCTTATGACGAATTTTTCTATATCATCATAAGCAACTTTTCGTGGCGCTGATACAAACACCTGTCCGTCATGCCTTATGCGGAGATTAATGTTTTTTATTTTCTTGCGTTCGAGTGTGAAGTTTATTGTACCACCGTCTGCATTCACAGCTCTTGGTTCTGATGATAAAAGTTCCATTAAAATCTCCTCAGTGCAATGGTTTTGATGTTGTCATTCAACTTATCCATAGTATCAAAATCAAGATTCCATTCATATTTATCGCTATATTCATAAAGCAGATCATCAATAGCATTTTGAATTTTCTTATGGATGTCATTGTTTGAAGACCAGTCTACTTTACTGTATTCCTTGATTAAATCCGTAACGTCTGCAGCGAGATCAGCAAGAATATCTTCGGTAGTATTAATTTTAGCTTCTTCAATTATGGTTGTAATAATACCGAAAAACGCCTGAGAATGAACATCGTTTCTGATTCTTGCAGGATAAACTTTTTCAGTTTTTCCGCTTCTGAATTCATTCATAATATCAGTCATCTTCGACAGATATTCTGCTTCGCTTATTACCCTGTTCTTATACTGTTCAAGAGTTTCCTTTATCTTTTTCGAGAAGTTATTATAATAAGCCGGGTTTTCGTCATGCTTTTCAGAAATGCTCTTTGTAAGACGTGAACGAATGGAATCAGCCTTGGCACGGTCGGTTCCAAGTTCCTTTAACTGTTCTCTCATTCCGTCAGAGTCAAGTATGTCAACCGGTGCAGTTATCTTTTTAAGATCAGTTACTGAAAGATTTCTGTCAAGTAGATTCTGCATGACCGGCTCGTACTCTCTGTTATCTACTGAATCAGCATAGCGCAGTTTTACTGACTGCCTTAGTCTTGAGAAGAAAACAAATTCCTTTTTGTATTTTTCTATTTCCTTGCCCTGAACCGCTTCGTATGCCTTTTCAGAATTGATTACAATGGAAAGATCCTTTCCGAATCTGCAAAGCTGATTATAGAAATCGTTTCTTTTATCTGTATTTTCAAGAAGATCTTCGTACTCACCGGCATTACTTTTGTTTTTTACAGTAGAAAACATAGCTGCTAAATTGGAGTAGCTTTCTCTGAGCCTGCCAACAACTGTCATAACATCAATGACAGCTCCCTTTAAGTCAGAACCTTCAAAGTTTTCAAGTCCTGCTCCGCTGTAAAGGTTCATGGCTTCATCAAGTTTTTTAATAAGTCCGCGGTAGTCAACAACAAGACCGAAATCTTTTCCTTCATGCAGGCGGTTGGTACGAGCTATTGCCTGAAGAAGATTGTGTTCCTTAAGTTCCTTGTCGATGTAAAGCACCTGACAAACAGGAGCGTCAAAACCTGTAAGCAGTTTGCTGCAGACGATAAGAATATCTATTTCACCGTCACAGAACTTGTTCCTGATCGCTTCTTCATACTTTTCTTCGCTTCCGTACTGCTTCATCATCTTTTTCCAGTACGCAAGTACTTTGTCGTCGGTTTCTGAAAGAATGTCATCTTCCCCTTCACGTTCATCCGGGGCGGAAATAACTACAGCACAGTTAAGTTCGCCGAGCATTTCAAAAGCTTCAAGGTAACGAATTGCATCACGTTTGAAATTTGTTGCAAGCATCGCCTTCATTCCGGTGCCTTTTATGCTCTCAGTAAAATGTTCGTCAATATCAAGCGCAATGCGGCTTATACGGGCATCAGTTGAAGTAAGCCGTTTAATACTGCTCCACTTCTTTTTCAGGTCATCACGCTGACGGTCATTTAGTCGTCTGGTCGTTCTTTCAAACCACTGATCAATTGAAGTCTCATCGACTTTCTGATCAACGAATCTTCCTTCGTAAATTATTGGTACGATCTCTTTGTCATCAACACCGTCTTTAATAGTGTACTTGTGGATGTAACCTCCTCCGCCGAATCTGCTTAAAGTTGACTTGTCTTTTTTCATAAGCGGAGTTCCTGTAAATCCGATATAGCATCCGCGTGTGAAAACAGTTCTCATTTTGGCGGCAAGTGTACCATAATTGCTTCTGTGACTTTCATCGACAAGAATAAAAATGTTTCTGTCTTCTATTTTGATTTTCTGATTTTCAGCTGCATTGAATTTGTTTATTATGGTAGTGATAATGTCGGCCTTACGATTCTGAATAAGACTCACAAGATGCTTGCCGGTCGTGGCCTTTGCCGGCAACAGACGGGTGTGAGCAAACGTCTTGGCTATCTGACCGTCGAGTTCTTTTCGGTCTGTTACAACGATGACTCTTGGTGCATACTGTTTTAATTCCATCATAATATACTTTGCCAACATAACCATTGTCAGCGATTTACCGCTTCCCTGCGTATGCCATATAACACCACTCTGACGATTGCCGTATTCATCATCAGTATTAATGGTTCTTATTATGTTTCGTATTGCAAAAAACTGCTGATGACGGCATATTTTCTTGATGTTTGCATCATAAACAATGAAATAACGTGTTATTTCAAGTAATCGGTCCGGTGACAGAAGTGATACAATATCTCTGTCCTGTCTTGAATAGGAATTGCTGTCCGGGAGAGTCTTTTTCAGTATACTGTCCTGCCATTCAGTTTCCTCTTCACGCCACACACTCCAGAATTTTTTCGGTGTGCCGGTTGTTGCGTATTTTACGAAGTTTACATTAGTCGCCATCACCATCTGAACAAATTTGAAAAGCTGCGGAGTGTATTCATTTTTCTGGTTCCGTATCATCTGTTCAACAGCCTGTTCAACAGATACAGTCGAATTCTTGCATTCAATTACAGCAAAAGGAATGCCGTTTACAAACAAAACGATATCCGGCCTTGTATCATGCAGACGATCCAGACTCTGTACTGAAAATTCATCTGTAACATGAAATACATTGTTCGAAAAGTTTTCCCAGTCAATATACTTCATATCAAATTCCTGAGTACGCCCGTCCTCCTGAGTTTCCGGAAAGCTTTTTCCAAGCATAAGGTCATTATAGATCTTTTCACTTGAAACGATAAGATTATCAGCAAGCGGTTCATCCAGCTCCTCAGCTGCTCTTCTTATACTCTCTTCAGAAAACTCATGAGTCTTTCCACCATACTCATAACTGTTAAGTTTCCTTAGCTGATCTTTCAGTATGGGTTTTAAAATAACATTATAATGATTCTCACGCAGTTCATCGCACTGCTCAACTGAAAGATACTTATACCCAAGCTTAACAAGCAGATCAATCGCCGGGTGTTTACTTAAGTTATCTTCATAGTATTCCGGTCTTTCAAAGTTCATACTCTCACCTTACCTGTTAATAACAACTGCATGAGTGCTTTCTTCTTTTTCTTTTCGGCTTCTAACTTACGCTGATGAAGAGTGATAAGGTTGTCGAGTTTTATAAAATAATCCCCAATTTGAATCTGTTCCTCAATGGTTGGATATGAAATTTCAATGTTCGTCATTATTCCAAAATTGATAGCAGGCATAGCCGAAGAGCCATTACTTGAATTAAGGCTTTCATACATTTTCTCTTGTTTCATGAACGTATAAAGAAAGCCTTTATTAACGGAATCAGATGGGTTAATCGTAAACATGTTATTAGCTATAATCCCTGTAATTCCATGACCTACGAATCCAGCAGTAGCTCCGTATCGAACAACTACAACATCATCTGAATCCACATGATTTGCACTTTCAACTTCATCGATATATCTAATATCATCTGTGCCTTGAGTGTAATCAACTATCCTAATAAATCGTATCCTACCATCAGCATTTTCTGTATATTGATTTTCTAAATCCACCTGTATTCCCTGTCGAAATTTAGCCACGTCTCCTAACTTACGCTGTTCCCAAGCGTCAGTAAAACCTTTAAACCTATACTCCGGATATTTGCTTCCTTTCTTCGGGAACATTTTTTCCAAATATGTTTTTTTCAGTTTCATGAGGGATTCTACTTTCTGCTCCTGAAGGGTGATTAGTTTGTCCTGAGTGGTGAGGATGGAGGCGATTTTTTGTTGTTCGTAAGGCGTCGGAAAAGGTACATAGCAACTATAAAAATCATCGCCTTTTAAATTCAGAAGTCCGTCATCTCTTACACCGTGATTTATCTTTGCAAATAGCTGTTCATTTAAAAATCCACTTACAAATAGTTGCTCATAGTAATCGTTGCTACCTTTTGTAAAACGAAAACTTTCAAATACATTTGGAACAGCTGCTGACTCACGATCTTTAAGCTGATATATGCAACCTTGTGGATATTTTTTTGAATTCCCCTTATTATACGAAAAATCACCTTTATGAAGCACAATGTATTTTTCGTACTGTTTACCTGATAGTTCTTTTCCAAATTTATCAGCCTGATTAACAAAGCCAATGCCTGCAGAAATACTTACCGTTTCATAGGCTTTGCTTCCGGCTTTTTCGGTTATTTCTTCTGATATATCTCTAAGTTTGTAATTTTCCCACTTCGAAGGTATAATACCAACTTTCGTTTTCTTATACCCTTCCGGCACAACACCATTATTTATATCTTCTATCCTTTTCTTAACTTCTGGTGTCATATAATTCACCATCCTTTTTTTATTTTCTATGGAATATCAAATTTAACATTGCTTATCATCTGCATTCTACATAGTATCAACCAAAGTATCAGTTTGACACTTTGAAACCTCTAAAGTGTCAACCGAAGTGTCTGTTTGACACTTTGAATCCTCTAAAGTATCATTCAAAGTATCAGACTGACACTTTAGAATTTATGGAGTATTTATTACCGTCTGCTTTTACGACATCTTTACCGACTTTTTTTCCGCCACAGTTTTCGTCTCTTCTAGCACCGTTTTCAGCTTATCTAGCACCATCTATACCGAACTTTATACCGAACTCTTTACCGAAACTTTGACGGTATAAAGTTATTATTCATCTGCATCCGAAATCAAACTTCTTCTCTGTTCCCTTTCAATTTGCGAAATACTTCTGTCGGGTGTCGGAAGGTCTTCCGGCATTGTACCGCCAAGATCAGCAATAGTCTGCCTTACTTTCGCACCGACTTCGTAGTGTGTTTTGTTTGCTTCGTCTTTTCTGGTTATATTATCACGTCTGAGTTTTTCATCAGTCTGTGTTGCACGGAAGAGATTTGCTGCAAGTTCTGTGCTTCCCATATGGTCGAGAATCTTCTGGTTTTTCTTTAAGCCTTTGCGTTCATGTATAGCTTTGGCGTCCAGTCCGCCGTAAAGTCCTCTGTAGCCGTAATTCTGAAAAATCGCATAATCCTTCGGAGTTACAGCCCCAGCCTTCTGCGCAGCTTCGGCGAGTGATTTGTTGTGGAACTTCATTTCTTTTCTTACAGCAAGACGTTTCTGATTTTCATCCAGATCTTCATAATTATCAATAAGCTCCTGCTGTCTTGTTTTTACTGCAAAATACGTCTGTCCGAGAGCGATTATTTCTTTTCTCGGATCAGCATTCATAACAATCAGATAGCATGCATATCTTGACAACATAATGTCATCTATCTTTCTTTGTCCTCCGTTTCCAAGTGGTATCATTTTGCTGACGTCAGCAAAATGTTCAGAGCACGTATTTCCGCTGTTTTCGCATGACTCCATTGCTCTGTCAATTGCTTCTTTAAAGTTTCTCCACTGTATATACCCTAAGACATTTTGTAACTCTCTAGCATACCAAAATTCTACTCCGTATTCATTTATATGCTTAATATCTTCAAAAACCTTTTCTGTATATTTTTCAATATCGCTCATTTTTCCATACTCCTTTTTCCAACTTTCAAAGTATCATTATTAACTTCTAAAGTATCATAATTTACTTCCAAAGTATCATCTTACACCTCTAAAGTACCATCTTTTTTCATCCAAAGTATCATCATGATACTTTGGATGATACTTTAAAAATGTTTCTAGCACCATTTCACACTTTTCTAGCACCGTTTTCTCATTCTCTAGCACCATTCCATGCTTCTCTAGCACCATTCCATACTTCTCTAGCACCGTTTTCACATTCTCTAGCACCATTCCATGCTTCTCTAGCACCGTTTTATTCCGACATCTTTTCTGACACACTGTCGGAAAAGAATAAGGTTAAATGTCGGATTAAAAATTGCTCTTACAAACCAAGTTCCTTTAAAAACTCGTCCATTTGTTTCTGAACTTCATCGATTTCTTTGTCGATTGCCTTAATTTCCTCACGTACAGCGTCAATATCGATCGGTTCCTCTTCCTCAAAGGTATCGACATATCTCGGAATGTTCAGATTATAATCGTTCTCAACTATCTCTTCCTTTGAAGCAACGTAGCTGTATTTATCGACATTCTCACGCTTTTTATATGTTTCAACTATCTTTTCAATGTCACAGTCACGAAGATTGTTCTGATTCTTGCCTTTTTCGAAATTACCTTCACCACTGGCATCGATAAACAGAACATCATGAGTACCGCGGTTCTTTTTGAAAACAAGGATACATGCCGGAATACCGGTACCGTAGAACAGATTTGCCGGAAGTCCGATAACTGCATCGAGAAGATTGAAATCTATTATCTCCTTACGGATCTTACCCTCACTTGCTCCGCGGAAAAGAACACCGTGCGGAAGTACAACTGCCATTCTGCCTCCGTCTTCATCAAGACAGTTAAGCATATGAAGTACAAACGCATAGTCACCCTTTGATGACGGAGGAACGCCCCAGGCAAATCTGCCGTAAGGATCGAGTGAAGCTGTCATTTTCTCTTTCTTCTTATCCTCACCGCTTACAGCTGAAAGGAAGCCGCTGTCCCATTTATCGAGTGAGAAAGGAGGATTGGCAACTACACACTGGAACTTCATGAGTTTATCATCTTTAATATTCTGCGGATTAGCCAGTGTATCACCCTGCCAGATCTTTGCGTCATCAACGTTATGAAGGAACATGTTCATCGTACAAAGCGCCCAGGTCTGATTGTTTACTTCCTGACCATACACGGCTACCTTGTGCGAAGGAACTTTTTTATACGCTTTCAGAAGCAGACCGCCCGAGCCGCAGGTAGGATCGTAAATACGGTCATTTTCCTTCGGCTCAACAAGATCAGCTACAAGCTTTGACACGTTGTTAGGCGTAAAGAACTCACCGCCTTTTTTACCGGCATCGGAAGCAAAGTTTGCTATCATGTACTCGTAGGCATCACCAATGATATCCGCACTGTCAAGCTGTGAAGGGCTGAGATCAAGTGTCTGGAAATCTTCAAGAAGATTACGTAAAATCGCATTCTTGTCCTTCGTTTCACCAAAGTCAACAGTAGAGTTAAAATCAATAGCTCTGAAAACATTTCTGAGTTTTTCACTGTTATTATTTTCAATCTCAGCAAGTGCAACGTTTATTTTCTGTCCGATCTCATTATCGTTTCTGTTCTTATAAAGATAATCAAAAGTAGAAGTTTCAGTAAGGGCAAAACGTTCATTTCTCATTGCACGTTCAACTCTTGCCATGTCGCCTTTGTACTTTTCAGTATATTCTTTCTTTGTCTCGTTATAAACGTCATTAAGGTACTTTACGAAGAGCATAGCAAGAATATAATCCTTGTAACGAGAACTGTCTATTTTGTTTCTGAAACTGTCGCAGGCACTCCAGAGTACCTTTTCAATATCGCTTTTACCTGTCATTGTAACATTCCTCACATTCTGTTTATTTTATTTATCAATGCTTTGTAATACTGTTCTTTTTTTATCTTAAGCTCTTCAAGAAGTTTTAATTCTGCAGAAGCAAGCTTATAAACTTCAATTACATTTTTCTGTTTCTCACGAGCCGGTAAATCTATTTCAGTTTCCCCGACAAGTGTTGGTTTTATCTGTTTAAGAATTCCGGCACAACTCATGTTGAATTTCTTTTTAATTCTGTCTTTGTTCATATACCACGCAATGTATTCCGGATCGGCATTTTTATTTCTTACTCTGACAATAACAAAGTGAGACGGAATAACCAGTCCTGAATACTTTTCGTTTATATAGACCGCAGTATACGGTTCTGATGTTTTTATGATCACATCACCGGTCTGTGTAAGGTAGTTTGAAGGAAGCTCCTCTTCAGTATAATACGGAATCAGTTCATTCATGATAATTTCGCAGTTACTGTTTACCGCCTTAAGATTAAGCTGTCTGTATTCAAAACCTTTTTCTTTGTCCTTCGCTTCTTTTCTTGAAAGTACAAGACCGGTTTTGACCGAAGCTATTTCACTTAGTTTCATATGTCCTCCGATAAATTAATTGTTATGATAGTCATGTAACCCTATGATTTAATTATAACCTCTGATAAAAAGGTTGTCAATAGTTTTTTTGAAATTTAATTTTGTTATGAGTTCTATGTAACTTAACGATTATATGATTACGTTCAGAACTCCGGCAGTCATAGTTCTGTAAAACAGATATATTTTGAAGTTAGCATCCTGCAACTGATATGTCATAAAAAAACACAGCTCCCTCAGGAAAAGGAACTGTGTTTAGTAGATTACGTATTATGGATATAGGATTTGTTTAATCAGTATGTCTTTGATGCGCACTGCATCTGAACGGCGTCAGGGATCGGGGCTTGCGCCCCGGGGCCTTTACGCCTTAGCAGTATTATTTTTTTACGTGGAAAGCGTTAATACCTGGATAGCATGCAGAATCGCCGAGTTCTTCTTCAATTCTGAGGAGCTGGTTGTACTTTGCAACTCGTTCTGATCTTGAAGGAGCACCAGTCTTGATCTGGCATGTATTTAAAGCAACAGCGAGATCTGCGATTGTTGTATCTGCTGTTTCACCTGAACGGTGTGATGAAATAGCTGTGTATCCTGCAGCGTGTGCCATCTTGATAGCTTCGAGAGTTTCTGAAACAGAACCGATCTGGTTGAGCTTGATGAGAATTGAGTTACCTGCACCAAGTGAGATACCCTTTGAAAGACGTTCTGTATTTGTAACGAAGAGATCATCACCAACGAGCTGAACCTTATTACCGATCTTTGCAGTCATTCTCTGCCAGCCTTCCCAGTCTTCTTCGTCAAGGCCGTCTTCGATAGAGATGATCGGGTACTTGTCTACGAGTGATTCCCAGTGAGCGATAAGTTCATCTGATGTGAATTCCTTACCTGACTTAGGCTGCTTGTAGAAGCCCTTGCCCTTTTCGCTCTTCCATTCTGATGAAGCTGCGTCCATAGCGATCATAAAGTCCTTGCCAGGTTCAAATCCGGCAGCCTTAACAGCTTCGAGGATCTTTTCGATTGCTTCTTCATCACTTGTGAGCTTGTTAGGAGCGAAGCCGCCTTCGTCACCGACAGCTGTAACGTCGCCCATGTCCTTGATGAGCTTCTTGAGTGTGTGGAACACTTCTGCACACCAGCGGAGACCTTCCTTGAATGAAGGAGCGCCTACAGGCATAATCATGAATTCCTGTGTATCAACTGCGCTGTCAGCATGAGCACCACCATTGAGGATATTCATCATTGGTACAGGAAGCTTTGTTCCCTGAATGCCGCCGAGGAATCTGTAGAGCGGGATTCCGAGAGCTGTTGCAGCTGCACGTGCTGAAGCTATTGAAACTGCAAGGATCGCATTGGCGCCGAGCTTTGACTTGTCCTTTGTACCGTCAGCAGCGATCATTGCCTTGTCTATTGCATAGATATCGGAAGCGTCCATTCCTGTGAGTACTTCGTTGATAACTGTGTTGATATTCTCCACAGCCTTCTGAACGCCCTTTCCAAGATAGCGGGACTTGTCACCGTCACGGAGTTCGAGAGCTTCAAACTCACCTGTAGATGCACCGCTTGGAGCAGTACCTCTGCCAATTGTTCCGTCTGCAAGATAAACTTCAGCTTCAACTGTTGGGTTACCACGTGAATCGAGGATCTCGCGTCCGACTACCTTTTCAATTTCTAAAAAATCCATATATTTTTTCTCCTTATCTGCCGCGGTTATATTATGCGGCTTGTCAGTATTATTACAGTGAACCAATGCTCACTAAATAATTAACGGTATTTTTTCAGACTTAAGGCGGAAAGCTCGCACTTCTTTCCGCCTTTTGAAAGAAGTCTGAGAATATGAATTATTGATTAGCCTTTGCTAACCATTTATTATTTTATCATAATAGTTAGCCTTTGTCAACCGTATTTTTAAGAAAACAATAATCATATTGAAAATCATTTTCTTTTCATGATTATCCTATGCTAACTGTATATATTTTCATCACTTTAACCAAGAGCTGTATCCAGTGCCATCATTAAAGTAAAACCTACTGAAAACATGATAACACCTATGTTGGAATGTTCACCTTCTGAAATTTCCGGAATAAGTTCTTCTACAACCACGTAGATCATCGCACCGGCTGCAAAACTGAGAAGATACGGCATTGCCGGCAGTATAAGTCCTGAAAACAATATTGTAAGTATTGCTCCGACCGGTTCAACAGCCCCTGAAAGCACTCCTCCGCCAAATGCCGCCATCTTTTTCTTACCTTCCGCACGCAGAGGCATTGAGATGATCGCACCTTCCGGAAAGTTCTGTATCGCAATTCCAAGTGCAAGAGCAAACGCTCCGCCGGACGACATCTCTTCCGTTCCTTGCAGGAGTCCTGCGTAGACAATACCGACTGCCATTCCCTCAGGAATGTTGTGAAGTGTGACCGCAAGCACCATCATAGTAGTTCTCGCAAGCTTTGACGGCATACCTTCTGCTTTCTCCGCATTCATGTGCAGATGCGGAATGATCGTGTCAAGAAGCAGCAGGAACAGAACACCGAACCAGAAGCCGGCGACTGCCGGAATAAATGATAATCTTCCCATCCCCTCTGCCAGCTCCATGGCAGGTATGATAAGGCTCCACACCGAAGCTGCAGTCATAACACCTGCTGCAAAGCCTGACAGCATTCGCTGAACGTTTCTGCTCAGGCCGCGCTTCATAAAGAATACGCACGCCGAACCGGCTGATGTTCCGAGAAACGGCAGCATAAGTCCGGTTATAATTTCGTTTTTCATATGCATCTACCTTTCTCTGTTACTAAGTAAACACTGATTAAATCGGAAATCCGGCTTCGCCGGATTTCCGAAGGTGGAATTTGCGGGGCTTCGCCCCGAACCCCCACGCTGATTTATGAATAAATCAGCGTTTCCCTAAAAAAAAACAACAGGCAGGCCGGATCATTGTCCAGACCTGCCGGCTGTCTCGCCATGTGGTTATTCTATGAATTACAGTATGTCGAAGATGTCATTTTAAGAAAAATCAGATAGTTTAATTATGCAAAACGTGCTCCAAGTGCCTTGAGGTTTGCAAGATCATCGTCTGAAGGAGTTTCATTTACCATAACTCCTGCACCGTCAACAAGTTCAGCACCTGTCTTCTTTGTACGTTCTTCCCAGTTGCGCATCCATTCACCGTCACCCCAGCCGTATGAACCGAAAAGAATTACTTTCTTTCCGCCAAGACTTCCTTCAACTGATGTGAAGAACGGCTCAAATTCTTCTTCCTCAAGTACTTCCGCACCCATTGCCGGGCAGCCAAAAGCGATAACATCGTAATCAGTTACACTGCCTCCGAACTCTGAAACTGTAAAAATATCTGCGCCGGCACCATCTGCAATTGCTTTTGCCATTGCTTCAGTATTTCCCGTACCGCTCCAGTAGATAACCGCTGTTTTCATTGAAATTCCTCCTTGTATTGCTGTACTGCAGCAAACAGCTCAGTACCCTGTTTTATCTGAGAACAGAGATACTCTCTGCATTCTCCGTATTTTTTAAAAAGGAGCTTTGCCTTCTCTGCTTCATGATATACTTTCCATGTCCCGCAGAGAAGACAGTTCCTTCCTTTGTTATTTATAAATCCCCGTACATCATCAACAGGATATCCGAGAAAAGCTCCTATCTCATGCGGAAAATTTCCGAACCGTATACGTGATGACAAACGTTTCAGCTTGTGCTCGGTACTGTCATCAGATCTGTATCCGTATTCGGAAAGCAGTTCCTTTACATCGGGACGGGAAAGCCATGCTTCAAGTATATCTCTGTGATAAATGTATATAAGTGTTCTTCTGCCGCATCGGCAGAGCACTTTCATATCAAGTCCGAATCTGCCTGCACGTCCGGAAAACTCTTCGCAAAGCTCACCGATCAGCTGCTCCGGCTTATCGACGGTAAAAAGATTGGCACATTTAATACCTGTAAGAGCGGGAGCTGTATGCTCGGAAAGCTCTTTGTCAAATTCTCTGCGTTCAGGCTCAGACATCAACTCACCTGCTTTTCGTACTGTGCAAGAAGATTCTTTAAAGCGCTTGCACTTGATGAGTGAAGGTGCTTGACCGGAATACCTGATTTCTCAGAATGTTTCTTTACCCCGCCGAGCATCTTATGTGAACAGGTGCCTGTAAATACTATCACAAGATCAGGTTCACCGATCTTATTTTCAAAATCAGCCGGCATTTGTGTAAATACCTTTGATTTGAAGTTATAATTATTACAAATATCCTTATATCTTGTTGCCATGCGGTCGTTGCCGCCTACTATCACCACGCTCATTTATTACTCCTTTTCCATTGGGTTAGTTTTGACTAACTGGCATACAATAAATAAGTTAGCGTTTGCTAACTGTAAACAGTATAACATAATTGATATGACTTGTCAACCCCTGATCGCCTACATTTTTTGTCGGCATTATCTGAGCAGAACAAAGCGGTGAATAGCAGTTAAGCTTATTCCAGAACGGGAGCTTTTAAAATATGCACCTTAAAGATATATGCAGGAAAAGGACCATCGGGTAATGAATGGCCTGATCATAAAAAATTGTGAAAATCATAAATCTGCTTTCATCTAAACAGTAAAAGATACTGCCCTTCCGTTTCTGATCTTCAGAGTACAGTCGCAGCATTCTTCAATAAACTCAGGATCATGGGTAGATACAAGAACAGTACTGCCATTCTCTGCAAGTTTACGCAAAAGTACGCCTACCTTTTTCATGTGCGAATAATCAAGGCCGGATGTCGGTTCGTCAAAAAGCAGAAGTTCTGCACCGGCAGCAATTGCTGAAGCAATAGCCACGCGTTGTTTCTGACCGCCGGAAAGCGCCATAGGATGTGTGTCTTTAAACTCAAGAAGACCGAGATCATCAAGTATTTTATGGCAGCGTTTTTCATCCTTGTCTTTCATTGAAAGCAATACTTCCTTTTCGACACTGTCGGTGAACAGCTGATGGTTCACATCCTGCATTACCATGTACGAAAAACCGATACGCTTGTTTTTTCTGTACTCCCTGTCTTCCGAAACAATAACGCCAGTGCAGTCCTTTTCAAGTCCGCACACGCATCGCAGAAAAGTGGATTTACCTGTACCGTTGCTGCCTATCACCGCAATTATCTTTCCCTTCGGAACGGTAAGTTCAGGAATACACAGACTTAAAGTGTCGCCGTCAGAAGCAGAATATTTCTTTTTCCGGAAAATATACGGCTTTTGATGATACGAAAAATAAAAATCCTTTAAATGTATCCCGTCAGTGATCTGACAAAAACTGTCGTTCTTATTATTATCCGAAAGCAGTGCGAGATAGTGTTTATTAATATTTGTCGGACGCAGTTTAAGCTTTGCTGTATCTTCAGGAGACAGTCCGGCAAAATCTTCGGCTGACCATTCACGGATGATCCTGCCTTTATCCATACATATCACACGGTCGGCGAGATCCTTGATGTACCAGAGTCTGTGCTCGGATATAACGATCGTCTTCCCTTGATTTTTCCACTCAGCTATAATATCATGAAGCATTTTCATCGATTCCATGTCAAGATTGGAAGACGGTTCATCAAGCAGAATGATATCCGGAAGCAGTGCCGCCACTGATGCGCAGGCTATTCTCTGTTTTTCACCGCCGGATAATTCAAAAAGACTTCTGCCAAGCAGATTATCAAGATGCATTTTCCGGCAGACCGTTTTCTTTCTGGACAGTATTTCGTCAGGTGAAAGTCCGATGTTTTCAGGACCGAAAACTACCTCTCCGTCCGTATCTACAGAAAAGAACTGGCTTCTCGGATTCTGAAAAACAGTTCCGACTACCCCTGCAAGTTCATAAAGAGCCGTTCTGGCAATATCATGACCGTTTACAGTAACTTCACCTGTAACATCTCCATGATAGTAGTGAGGTATAAGACCGTTCAGAAGACGGATCACTGAAGTTTTGCCGGAACCGGATGCGCCGCACAAAAGAAGTGTTTCTCCTCTTTTGACTGAAAGAGAAACACTGTCAAGAGAATTGAGCGCAGCACCCTTGTACCTGTGAGTAACATTATTTATCTGTGCTATTGTCTGCGTCATTTTATATACTTGAAAACCACGAAAACTGCAAGCGCTGTCATAAACAGCAGAATAAAAATATAGTCTGCTGCTCCAATTTTCAGCACCTGCGCACTGGTTCTTTTCACCTTTCCTCCGAGGCCTCTTGTTAAAGCGGCAGCGGATAATTCATCGCCTATATTCACACAGGAAAACAAAAGCGGTATCATACGGTATTCGACCATACTGGCAGCATTACCTCCGCCAAGCATTATGCCACGCATTTTCATCGCATCACGTATAGCGGAATATTCCTCTTTTATCGTTGGAAAAAAGCGCATGACTACTGCAAGAGATATCGTAATACCATCAGGAACGTGCATTTTCTGCATGGCACTTACGAACTCACCTATCTTTGTAGTTTTTACAACATACCAGGCTGTGATCATTGCGGGCATGAACTGCACGATTATGCTGCAGTAGCCTACAAGAAAAGCTGACAGAAATCCTTTTGAATTCTCGGAAAGAAACTTAAAGGAAATAAGCAGCGCTGCCACATAGAGTATCAGAAACCTGAACGCCGCAGCATAATGTTTTTCAGAAATAAGCAGCATTATAGGTATCATGGTTATTATGATCCTGACTACCCAGAGAAAAGGTGAAACAGCGCTCATCATAACAACAGCCGACACCACAAATATCATTAAAAGCTTTGTTCTCGGGTCTAGCTTTATTTTCATTACACGATTCCTGCCTTCTCAAAATGCTTCTTAACAACAGCCTTGCCGATATAGGCACCGATACAGCCAAAAACAAAGCAGAGAATGAGCAGTACAGCTATTGTTTTAGAGTTGATTGCACGGAAAAGATTGTCGCAGTACTCTGCGGAGTAACCTCCGTCAACAAGACTTTTTTTGTAGGAATCAGCAGTTACGATGACCGGAAAATAATTTGCGCATATCCAGAGACAGAAAACACCATGACTTAAAACTGTCTTTTTAAAACTCTTGTATCCGCCTGATTTTGCAATAAGATCTGCGATCAGACCTGCTGCAATTATAAGCGGTGCGCCGAGATATCCCATACCGGTTACGAACATAATAATCGCAAGAAGAACTGACATGATAGTCAGCATTCCGAATTTTTCAATTTTTGTATAGAACAGCATCATAGGAACAGAACCGACGATCGGAATCATCACTACATAAGACGCTACAATGTACGGGTGAATAAATCCAAGCATTCCGCATGCAAATTCAACCACGAACAGAAGTGCAGTAAAAATACCTATCGTAATAAAATCCTTTGCTCCAAGTTTGTTATTATCCATTAAAAAAACTCCTCTGTTATTTTTGAGAACCACGGTTACCTTACGCAGTCCTGGTTTTATGTTTTATCATTATCATGCCCTGAAGTCACCACCGGAAAGTAGCCCAGCGGTCGTTCATCTTAGGGAACAGTAAAGCGAACAGTTTTGCACGCAGGGTATACTTTGTCGCTTCCTCATTAAAGCTGTGTTCTTCCACAAGACGAATACCGTCTGTCAGATCAGCTATTTCCTGCGCTGTATCAGTACCGGAAAGAAAGTGCGCATTTGTATTTCTGACTGTATCATGCTGTTTCTCCATTTTAACCATCATTTTGCAGTTCTGTTCTGCTATAAGCGTACCTCCGTCAGGGAAATTGTTTTTGAGTATTTCGAGGAAGGTACGGATCTGATCAAAAGTGAAATACATAAACAGTCCTTCAGCCAGAAAAACCGGCTCTGATTTACGACCTTTGAGTGCTTCTTTCACCTGGCCGCACCAGCTGTCTTCAAGCGCACTTCCGGCGATCATTGTTACTCTGTCGCGTTCGTCAAAAGCTTTTTTCCGGGCAGCAACTGCATCAGGCAGGTCGAGGTCGAACCAGAGTATTTTTCCGTTGTCCACTCTGGAAAAACGATCATCAAATCCTGCTCCTACATTGACCACAACAGTATCCGGATTTTTTTTAATTATCTCCTTTAACTGACGGTCCAGCATTATCGTTCTTGCAACAACGCCTTCATGTGACATAAACTTATCATACTGGTCAGTTTCAATATTAAGTGCCTTTATTATTTCGACTGCCTTCTGATCCCTTATACGCGGCTTTTTTCTGAGCGTTTCATTGGCCTTTATAGCCAGCGGAATAAGAGCAGTAGTCTGAACATCACCTAGTTTTAGTTCCATAATGAATAATCCTCCTGTTTTTGTTCGGTTAGGGTCTGCTAACTATTATAACACAGGATAATTCAGGAGTCAAGGGAAACACTGATTTAATCGGAAATCCGGAGGTGGGATTTGCGGGGCTTCGCCCCGAATCCCCGCGCTGATTTATGAATAAATCAGCGTTTACCAGGAAAAAAAGAGGCCGTAAAAACAGCCTCTTTTTGTATTTATCATTTCAATAAACAAAACCCCATATCAGAAAGCATCTTAATATCTCCGGCTATATCGTTGCCTGAAGTTGTAAGCATATCTCCGGTGATCGTTGCATTCGCTCCGGAAAGGAATGCTTTTTTTCCGCAGTCTTTCATAAGATCCCTGCCTGCAGCAAGACGAATCTCAGCTTCAGGAACTATATACCTGAATATAGTAACAGTCCTGAGTATGTCATCTTCAGAAAGACGCTCAAGATTTTCAAGCGGAGTACCCGGAATCGGCATAAGAGCATTTATCGGGATGGATCTTACTCCGAGTTCGGCGAGACTAACTGCCATATCAATTCGGTCTTCCCATGTTTCTCCCATACCGATTATGCCGCCGGAACAAACCTCGAAGCCTGCGTTTACAGCACGTTTTATACAGGCGATCTTATCATCATACGTATGCGTTGAGCATATTTCAGGAAAGTATCTCCGTGAAGTTTCAATATTGCAGTGATATCTGCTCACTCCGGCTGAACGAAGCCTCTGAAACTGTTCATCTGTGAGAAATCCGTGGGAGCCGCAGAGCATCATATCAGTATTTTCATGAAGTACGGTATATGCTTCAACGACTTTTTCAAAATCAGTTTTATTAAGTGTCCTGCCGGCAGTAACGATCGAAAACCTGTGAACTCCCCTTTTTTCGTTATGCCTGCACTCTTTCAGTATTTCTTCTGTCCCGAGGAACGGATATTCATTAACTCCGGTACAGTTGTGAGAGGATTGGGCACAGAAACGGCAGTTCTCAGAACATTTTCCGCTTTTCCCGTTTACGATACTGCACAGATCAACCTTATCACTGCAGAAATGTCTTCTGATACGGTCAGCACCTTTACACAGTGAATCGAGATCTGCTTTGAGAAAAAAATCTGTATTGTCGCCGCGGACTATACGTTTTCCGTTTATGATCTCACCGGCAAGTTTTAAAACGTCCATAGTATTTTCCTTTCATACGTGCATCATAGAATTCATATTAACCTTCTGATCTGCAGAAAATTTCTGATTTCTGCGGACCGGCCTTAAACAGACACCTGTTAAACAGGCTCATACTACTTTATTATACTCTTTCAGAATTTTAATGTCAACCTATTTTTAAACATCAAGTATACAATATACTGGAAAGCAAGAAAAATATGATTCTGAGAACAGAAAAAAACTCATATTTGCTCTCAGAATATATAAAAAGAGCAAAAAAATGATATGTTATTACTGCTATAAAAATGATAAAAAACATTGAAAAAAACAGTAAAGTATGATATAAT